>Ga0068855_100000059_pt1 | contig 134064 bp, 123 predicted proteins | sample KBSCornC52_FD_66592 | JGI IMG/M metagenome (GOLD analysis project Ga0068855, IMG submission 66592) | Corn rhizosphere microbial communities from Kellogg Biological Station, Michigan, USA - KBS Corn C5-2 | ecosystem: Host-associated > Plants > Roots > Rhizosphere > Soil ...
TGGCGGTGGCGGTGGCGGCGGTCGTGGTGGTGGCGGCGGCGGCGGCGATGACTATGACGCGCCCGCTGGCGGCGGTGGTGGCGGTGGTGGCGGCTACGACGACCAGGACTATGGCGGCGGCGGCGGTGGTGGTGGCGGCGGCGACGACGACATCCCGTTCTGAGCGAGCGCGCCGTGCGGCTCCGCCTTCTGCCTTGGGCAGCAGTGCTCTTGGCGCTGGCTGCCTGTCGCCCCAAAGAATCGCCTGCGCCGGCGGCTTCCTCCACCTTGGCGGAAGCGCCCGCGCCGGCGGAGCTCATCGCCGAGCTTTCGCTCGGCAATCCCAAAGAGACGTGGCAGCGCGCGCGGCTGTTGGGCGGCAACTACGCCCAGGCCTTGCCCTCGAGCCTGCCCGTCTTGCTCGCCACCAGCTTGTCTCTGCCGCCGGCGGCGGCGGGCAACCTCGACGAGGTGGTGCCGATGGTCGGCGCCGTGCTGTCGCGCAAGGACGCGGCCGAGCCGGCCGTCGTGCTCGGCATGCACGTGCTGAGCGGTGCCGAGCTGGTCGCCTCGCTCACCCTCGGTGACGGCGCCAAGTTTCGGCGCCTCGAGCTCGCGCCGCGCGTGGTACGGCTATTGTCGGCGCCGGGGGCGCCCGAGTTCAACGGTGCCTTGGGCGTGTCCGGCAACTACTTGCTGCTGGCCACGGACGTCGCGGCATTGAAAGACGCCGGACGTTTCGTCGCCGAAGGCGTGTCGAAGCGTGCGCGGTCTGAGCCGGGTCTCACGCTGCGCGCGACCAACAGCGCGCTCACGGGCGCGTTGGCGCAAAAGCTACGTGAAGGCTGGCAAGCGCGCCGTGCCGCCTTGTCGGCGCGCGACCGCGCCGAGCGCGACGCCAAGGGCCGCGCGCCAGATTTCGCCGATCCGCAGGTGCTGCTGGCTGGCGCGGACAACACCATCGAGTCGTGGTTGGCCGTCTTGGAAGGCTCGCGGCAAGTGACGTTGAGCGTCACCCCCGAGGCCGATCGACTGAGCGCGGAGCTTTCGTTGACACCGGCGGCCGAAGGCGCGGCGGCCCTGCTGTCGCGCGAGCTGGTGGTCGGCTCGGCGATGCCGCTGCTAGAGCTGCCGTCCAGTACCGGCGCGGCGCTGTTACTGCGGGGCGAAACGCCAGCCAACGTCAGCGGTCCGGGACAATCCGTGGCGCAGCTGTTCGGTGGTCGACTCGACGCGCGCCAAACCAAGCAGCTGGTGGACGCCCTCGATGCGTTCGCCAAGGCTCGCCACGGAGCCACCGTGATCGGCTTCGTTCCGGCGCCGGCGCCGGCGCTGCTCATCAGCTGCGAGCTGAGCTCGAGCGGTGACTTTGCAGAAGCGTTCGCCAACGTCTTGTCGCTTTTGCAGCTGCCGCCGGTGAGCGGCATGGTGTCTGGCTCGCTGGGCAAGCTTTCGCTGGAGCTCGGTCGGCCGGGTAACGGCGCGCGCCACGCGCGACTCCGGCTCCGTCCCGTCGCACACGGAGCCGGCATGCCGCTCCCGCCATCGCTCGGCATCACGTGGGAAGCGAAGGACGGCGTCGGCTACATCGTGGTGTCGCCGGACGAGGCGCTGGGGCTCGCTCCTTTCCACGAAGCTTCACGTCTCGCCGGCTCGGAGTGGTTGTTGCACAGCCAGCCGGAGCTGGCCGAGAGGCGCGCCCTGGCGTTCTTTGCGGACGCTCGGTTGCTTCTGCCCGGCGGGCCGGATGACGCCAAGCTTCTGCTGTCTTTCGGCGAAAAGGCGGACCAGATCGTGCTCGCGCTGGACGCGGCGGCCTCGGCGCTACCCGCCGTGGCGCGGCTTTTTGCGCTAGATAGATCTCCGTGAACAGGGACGCACCGGGAGCCGTGGCCGTTGCCGCGGACAGCCGTGACGGGCGCTTGCGAGATCGCTTCGCCGGCGACGTGCTGCTCGTGACGGGCTTCCCCGGGTTTCGCGCTCAAGCGTTGGTGCGCTTGTTGGGCGAGCGCGAGCCCGACGCCGCGCTTTGGCTGGTCGTTCCCCCCACCGAGCTCGAAGCGGCGGCCCGTGCCCTGTTGCACACGGCGTGGCCTCGCGAGCGTCTGCGTCTCATCCCCGGTGAGCCGTGCGCCATCGATCTCGGCCTTTCGCGTCAGACTTACGCGGAGCTGGTCGCTCAGGTGGACCGCTGGTTCGCGCTCTATCAAACGACGGAGGCGCGCGCGCCGCGGGAGCTGGCATTTCGTGTGAATTTGGGCAGCGCGCGAGAGATCGCCGAGCTCTCGAAGGTAGCGGCGAGCTTGTCGCACGTCGCGTTCTTGTCGAGCAGCCTGGTATTCGGCGATCACCAAGGCGAAGCCGCCGAAGAGGACCTGGCCGTCGGGCAGAGCTTCCGGTCGCCGGCGGCCGAGAGCTTGGCGCTCGCCGAAGCCTTCTTGCGCCGCAAGCTGGCCGACGTGCCGTTGTCGGCGGTCCGCACGCCCCAAGTGTTGGGAGCCCCCGGGGCCGAAGCTTCCACGCGCCCGACCGGCCTGCACCGCATCTTGGCGATGGTGGCGGGCGCGCCCGCAGACGTCTTGCCACTTCCGCCTGGCGCGAGCCGCGCCGTGCAAGCTTTGCCCGCCGATTTCGTGGCCGAAGCGCTGTACGCCGTCTCGGTGCTGGGCACGCGTGGCCACACCTATCACTTCGCCGATCCCGAGCCGCCGTCGCTGGCGGAGGTGCTGGAGCAGGCCGCAGCGCATTTCGGCAAGCGCATGGAACCGAGCTTCGACGCCAGGGCGCTCGGGCGCATGCTGCTCAACGGGCCCGGTTTGTGGCTCTCTCAGCAAAGCTCGCGCGCGCTGTCGGAGTGGGCGGAAGGGCCGCGGCTGCTCACGCGCGGTGGCGATCGCTTGCTCGAGCGAGCCGGGCTACGCGCTCCCAGCCTGCTCGGTTATCTGGACGCGGTGCTGCTCGAGAGCGACGAGCTGAGGCGCGCGCAGCGGCTCGACGAGCGTCACGTGACGTTGCCGTTCGAGGTGGTGGCTTGAAGCAGGGGTGGCTGGTGCTCGCGAGCTTGACCTTGACCTGCGCTCGGCCCGGTCCGCTGCCCGTGGCGCAGGCCGCCCCGCCCAAGCCGGGCGCGAAGTGCGACGCTCCGAACCCCCCCGCTTCGGGAGCATTGCCCGAAAAATTGCCGGTGTCGCCCGCGGCCACGCCGTGTCGCCCGCTCGGCCAGTTCTTCGATGCGCTGCACCAGTTGCAGCAGGGCGGTCGCACCAGCCACGTGCGCGTGCTGTGGCTGGGAGATTCACACACCAACGCCGACTTTTTGAGCGGCACCGTGCGGAGCGCGCTGCGCGACCAGTTCGGTGACGGTGGCCCCGGCTTCATCCGCATCGGCAACAAGCCGTATCGACACGAAGGCGTGAAGACGGGGCGAGACGGCGCTTGGAACATCGACCCCGACCCGCCCGCGCGGCGCACCACGCAAGACGACGGCGTGTTCGGTCTCGGCGGAACGCGCGCCGTGCCGGGCGCGGACGCCAGCTATTCGCTGCAAGTCATCGCCCACGACGCCGCGGCCGAAGCGCCGGCGCGCTTTGATCTGTCGTACACCGCGCCTCTCGACGCCGGCTTCTCGCTCGAGCTTGCGGGCAAGAAACAACACGTCGACGCCAAGACGCCGGCCGAGTCGAGCCCTTCGGGCATTTCGCACCTGACGCTTTCGGCGCCGCTCGGCAGCCACTTGCTGCTGACGCCCGAGCGCGGCGCCCCACGTTTTTTCGGCGTGGTCGTCGAGCAGACGGCCAAGCCCGGTGTGGTCTTGGATACGTTGGGTATCGACGGCGCGCGGCTAGAGACGCCGCTCGCCTGGAACGAAGCCGCCTTCGTCGAAGAGATCGCGCGTCGCGCGCCCGAGCTGTTCGTGATTGCCTTCGGCACGAACGAAGCCTTCGACACGGTCAAAGTCGATAAGTACGCCGCGCACCTGGCCGAGCTCGTCCGCCGCTTGCGCCGCGGCGCCCCGCGGGCCTCCTGCCTGGTGCTAGGCCCGACGGACGCGCCGTTGGGCGACGCTTCGGTGCCGCGCGTGGCCGAAGTGTCGGCGGTGCTGCAAAAATCGGCCGGAGCGCTGGGCTGCAGCTTCGCCAGCCTGCAGCAGCTGATGGGCGGCGAAGGCAGCTTCGCCAAAGGCATGAAGGCCAAAGAGCGGCTGGCGCAGCCCGACAAGCTGCATCTAACACCCAAGGGTTATCAGGAGCTGGGCCGCGTCCTGGCCAAGTTGCTACTCGACGCCTATTCGGCTGGCCGCGTCGATTTGCCGTAGCTCTGATAAGACTGCAAAATCGCGCGGTAAATCCAGGTGCCGATGATCTCGGCGCCCACCGCCGTTGGGTGGGTCATGTCCGCTTGGCCCAAGCCTTTTCGGACCCAGCGCGGCATCGAGCGCGCGCCGCCCATCGCGGTCCAGGTGTCGAAGAAGGCGCAGCCGGCGTCCAGCGCTGCTTGCTTCTGGTTGGCCAAGAGCTCCGGCATCACGCGCAGGCTGACGATTTCGTCCCCCACCTTGGCCGCGCGATCCATGGTGCCGATGACCAAGCACGACGAACCGGGCAGCGCGTGCTTACCTTGCTCCAGTACGTCTCGCATCGTGCGGTGGTAGTCGGCCATCGAGTACAAAAAGCCGTCCGTGCTCTCGTTCGCGCCGAACTCGTACACCAGCAGGTCGGGCGAGCGCAGCTTGAGCTGATCGGCCCAGTGCTGGTCGTCTTGCTTGTCCATGAAGCGGATGCGCGCGCCCTGCACGCCCAGAGCGTCGAGCACCACCCCCGGCCCTTCGCGCTCCAGCACCACGCCGAACAAGCGTGACGTGCCGCGCTTGGTCTGCAGGCTCAGCTGATGCGCGCCGTCGCTGACCTTGACGGTGTGGGTCTTACTCGCCACCAGCGGGCCCGCCGTGGAAAGCTCGTGCGGGGGCCCGCCGTCGAGCGACAGCTCCAAGGTGCCGCCGTTCGGCTGCTCCAAGTAGTAGAGGGTGAAGCTCGAGACATTTCGGCCATATTCGCCGCTTTCGGCCGTGCCGACTCGCGACAGCACGTTGGGCGGCGTGCTGAACGAAACCCCGCCCAGGCCGTACCGCCCATCGGCGGCGTAGGGACCCACGATGCGGCTCACGTTGAAGCCGGCCGTGGCGTAGCGGCTCACGTCGTTGTGGAAATAGGCGGGCCAGGCGTTGGCGACCAACACGAAACCGTGGCCAGCGTCTCCGAAGGTGGCCTGCAGCTTCCGCCGCAGGGTGCCCGACACGTAGTCGCTCACGATGATGGAGTCGCCGAAATGCGCAATGCGTGTGACCGCGCCCGGTTGCTTGTGCTCGGTGCGCGACAGGGCCGCGAAGAAACCGTCCAAGGCCTTGCCCGTCGGATCGAGCAGCGGCACCGGCGGCGCTTGCTCCAGCGCCTTGGCCTCCTGCGCCTCGGCGGGAGCCAGCGCGGCCGCGCCCGGTAGCGTGCGCGGAGCGGTGGTTTCGAGCCCGAGCTGGCTCTCACCGACCGAGCTTGCCGGTACCACCGCTGCCACCGCGACCGCGGGCTCGTGCGTCGGGCGCTTGCCGAACAGGCGAAAGCGCGCCAAAGCCGGCGTGAGCTCGAGCACCACCGCGGCCGCCGCTACCAGCAGCGCCGCCGCGACGGGGCGCGAGCGAAACACGGCGCTCGGCGGCGTCGTGTCAGTTGCTGCAGGAGGCATCGCCCAGCGTGCGACAGAGCGCTTTCAGTCGCTTCAAATCGGCGTCGGTGGCGGAGCCGCTGCGTTGCTTGGCCAACAGCTGGTTCTTGGCTTGCGTCAATTTGCTGCGATCCACGCCGCCTGCGTCGCCGGCCGGTACCGGAATTTCGGCGGCGCCCGGATCGTCGAACGGGTTTTTGCGAACCAACGTGGCGGGGCCGGTCGCGACCTTGGCCGGCGTGGGTGGAGGATCCGCGGTAGTGGCGACTTCCGGCGACCGCTGCGAGTCGCTCGGCTTGTTGAGCGAGCCTTGACCCGACTGGGCGGTGCGCACCGTGCGCGGCGCGCTCGGCAGCTCGTTCACGTCGATGGTCTCGCCACCGAGGGCGGCCAGATCGTTGGCGGCGCGCTTGCGGCGAATCGAGTCCACGGCCGTAGCGCGCGCGACCTCTTCCAGCAGCTTGCGCTTCTCGGCCGGATCTTCGGTCTTGCTGGCGCGGTCCAAGAGCAGATCGGCCCAGGTGGCTTGGATGGCGCGAAATTCCGCGGTGTCGCGCAAGTTGCTGTCTTCGGGGATCTGGTTGGCGCGATTGCGCGCGCCGGTGGTGTCGCCCTTGTCGAGCAGGGCTTTGGCCTCGGTCAGCAGCTTGGCGCTGGCGTCGGTCTGCTCGCTCTTCGGGGCGCTCAGGCTGACGTCGGCCGGCTCGTCGCCGCGCGAGATGGCGACGACCAAGAGCGTGCCCAAGAGCGCCACCGCGCCGATGCCGATCAGCACCTTGGCGCCGGTCGTCATGCCGCGCGCTTCACCGGGGGTGGCTTCGAAGCCGCCCAGCGAGGAAATTTGCTGGCTCTCGTCGGCGCCGGGCACGTACACGTCGCCCGCGGGAATGAACTTGAAGATGACGTCGCCGAGCTCGATGTTGTCGCGCGCGTCGAGCAAGCCGCGCGGCAGCTCGACGCCGTTCACGCGGATACCGTTGGCGCTCTCGCGATCCACGATTTCGTAGCGGCCGTCCCCCAAGGCCTGAATCTCGGCGTGAACCCGGCTCACCGAAGGGTGATTCACGGAGACGTCACATTCTTCGCCGCGGCCGATGACGTGACGGGGCGCGGTGTTCAGCGCGTACTCGACGCCGGGCGTCGGCCCTACCAACATGACCAGGCGGTCGGGCTGACCGAGCAGGGTTTGCGAGCGCGGGGCGGCGGGAACGGTGGCCTTGCTGTCGAAGCCGGGCGCTGGCTGCTCCAGGGCTTCGTCCACTAGCTCCAGCCGGTAGTCACCCAGCTGAACCAAATCTCCGTGGACTAGATCTTGGCGCTGGTTGACGCGCGCGCCGTTGACGTAGCAGCCGTTGTAGCTACCGGCGTCGAACACGACCCAGTGCTCGGCCTCGCGCGCGATGCGCGCATGCCTGCGCGAGATGTTACGTTCGGTGAGGCGGACGGTGTTGTCCTCACCTCGACCGATCGAGTACTCCTCGCGTGCCAGGGGAACGACCGTTCGGTTCGCCTGGTCATCCTCGATGGTGAGCTTCCACATGAAGGACGGTCGCCTGTACATTTCCCGCCGGAAATGAACGGCCCTGATCCTGTCATGGGTTGGGGGGGCCGGGCAACACCGCCTTTGCGTTCGCGAACAGCGCGTCGTGCACCAACGGCCGAGCGCCCCGAATGCGGGGGTTCTCGCGCGTCGGATGCACACGGTTCGTGAGCAAAACGCTCACTAGCCCGGCCCCGGGGTCGCACCAGAGGCTGGTCCCGGTGAAGCCGAGGTGCCCGAAAGTGTCCGGGCCGGACAGCGCGCCGGCCGACGAAACGCCCTCCGACTTGCCATCGAAGCCGGCTCGCAAGCTGCCGCCAGGTCGAGGCTGCACCATCGTCCACAACGCCTCGCGCGAGAGCCAGCGGCTCTGCCCTGCCAGGGCCTCGAGCAGCGCGGCGCCGAAGCCGAGCACGTCGCGAACGGTGCCGAACAGACCGGCATGGCCGGACGCGCCGTGCCCCGAGAGCGCCCACGCGTTCTCGTCGTGGACCACACCGCGCACGCAGCCGCCGCGCGCGCGCACGACTTCCGTCGGCGCGACATCGCGCAAGAAGTTGCCGCGCCGTCGGCGCAGCTGGCGCGCCGAGCCCAGCTCCAACCCCAACGGCTCGACGACCTCGCGCGCCACGACCTCGTCCAAATCCATGCCCGTCACCCGCTCGATCACCGCGCCCAGCAAAATATAGCCAAGATCGCTGTAGATGGGCGCGAAGCCGCCGGGGGGAGGGGAGCCGCTGCAATCGCTACGGCGCGCGTCGGCCGCGTTGCTCAGCGCGCGGGCTCGGTTCACGGCTCGTCCGCCGAACAGGGGAGCGAACAGCGCGCGATGAGCCTCGAGCCCGGCGCGGTGAGCCAGCAGCAATTCGAGGGGCACCTGCTCGGAGCGCGCGCCTCGCGCTTCGGGCAAGAGCGAGCCGAGCGGAGCCTGCAGCGTGAGCGCCCCGCGACCAGCGAGACGCAGCAACGTGCAAGCCACGACCGGCTTGCTCACGGAAGCCAGGTCGAACAAGGTGCCCAGGCTCGCCTCGCCCTCGGGAAGCCTGCCGGCGGCCGCCATTTCGAGGCGCACGCCCTCGCCGCCGGGCGGCCCAGACACTGAAGCGCCTACATAACCGGCGGCGGCTGCAGGCGCGACCTGGGCGCTCGGGCCCGTGACGTAGCGCCGCAGAATCTCCGAGATTTGAGCGTTTTGAGGCTTTTGCGCCAAGCGCTGCGTCCGTTCTTTGACCGCGGGCGAACCAGGCCGTTATTCTTACGTGGCAGGATTAGGCGAACAACTTCATGGCTGAGTTTACTTGGGAAGCCCGCGCACGCTCTGGAGAGGTGCGTAAAGGCGTGATGGAGGCGGAGAACGAAGACGCCGTCAACAACAAGCTCCGCCAGCAGCAGCTGAATCCGGTCAAGGTCAAGAAGAAGAGCTCGTTCTCGTCGTTCCAGTTCGGCAGCGGCGTCACGACCAAGGATCTTGTCACCTTCACGCGCCTGTTCGCGACGATGATCGACGCCGGCTTGCCGCTGATCCAGTGCCTCGACATCCTGAGCAACCAGCAAACCAACAAGAATTTTGCGGTCGTCCTCAAGGACATCAAGAGCCACGTCGAGCAGGGTGCCACCTTCTCCGAAGCACTGAAGCGCCACCCGCGCGTGTTCGACGATCTGTTCACCAACCTGGTTCACGCCGGTGAAGTGGGCGGTATTTTGGACAGCATCATGAGCCGGCTGTCGGTTTACTTGGAGAAGAGCCAGAAGCTCGCCCGTCAGGTGCGCGGCGCCTTGGTCTATCCGTCCGTCGTGATCGTGATTGCCATGGCGGTGATGGCGGTGATGCTGGTGTTCGTGATTCCCGCCTTCGAGGGCATGTTCGCCGAATTCGGCGGTGGCGCTCAGAACCTGCCGGTCCTGACGCGAGCGCTGATCGCGATCTCCAAGAGCTTCGTGACCTTCCTGCCGTTCGTCATCGTGGGCGTGATTGGCTTCGTGGTTGCGGTCACCTACATCAACAAGCAGCCCAAAGGTAAGCGCTTCTTTCACAAGACGTTTCTCAGCCTGCCCGTCATGGGCCCGGTGCTGCGGAAGATCGCGGTTTCGCGCTTCACGCGCACGCTGGGCACGCTGCTGCAGTCCGGCGTGCCCATCTTGGACGCGCTCGAAATCTGCGCTCGCACCTCCGGCAACGTGATCATCGAGGCCGGCATCATGATGGTTCGCCAGTCGATCAGCGAAGGTAAGAACATGGCGGAGCCGTTGGCGGCCACCGGCGTGTTCCCCGACATGGTCGTGCAGATGATCGCGGTCGGCGAGCAAACCGGCGCGCTCGATCAGATGCTCAACAAAATTGCCGACTTCTACGAAGAAGAGACGGACGTGGCCGTGTCCGCCTTGACCTCCGCGCTCGAGCCCATCTTGATGGTCGGCGTTGGCGGCATGGTCGGCGTGGTGCTGGTCGCCATGTACCTGCCCATCTTCTCGCTCGCCGGCGCCATCAAAGCCGACTGAGCCGTCCCCCTTGAAGCTGACGCTCGGTATTCCGGAAATCGTCGGGTCGGCGGCGTTGCCGCGTCGCTTGGCGTGGCTGACGGGCGCGCGTTTGCTGTTCATGAGCATCGCGCTGGCCCTCGTCGGGTCGCTGTACTTGGGCGGCCAGTACGAAGCGCGCTACTACACGCTGCGCGCCGGCTTATTCACGTTCGGCGGCGGCTTCGTGATGACAGCCGTGTACGCGGCCATCTTGCGCCGCGGACGCCACGTCGAGCGGTTGGCCGACGCGCAGCTGGTGCTCGATCAAGTCACCTGGACGGCGGTGGTCTACTTGACAGGCGGCGCCGCCAGCGGCGCGACCTCGTTTTACGGGCTCAGTTGCTTGGTGGGTGCGGCGCTCACGGGGCTGCGCGGCGCCAGCGTGGCGGCGGTTTCGGGCGGCATTTGCTACGGCGCCATCGTGACGGCGCTGGCCAAGCACTGGATCTTACCTCCGCCCGATCAGCCGCCGGCCATGTACCTGCCGTCGTCCGAAGAGCTCTCGTTTTACGTCACCGTAAACCTGCTGGTGCTGGTGGTGGTAATGCTGTTGGCCGGCACCCTGGCCGATCGCTTGCGCTGGACGGGTGGCGAGCTGATCGCTGCGACCGAGCGCGCCGACCAGGCCGAGCGCATGGCCGCGCTCGGCAGACTCGCGGCGGGGTTGGCCCACGAGATCCGCAACCCGCTCGGCTCCATCGCCGGCTCCGTTCAGCTCCTTCGCTCGGGCAAAGGCTTGGACGAGGAGGATCGGCAGCTGTGCGAGATCATTCAGCGCGAAGCCAATCGGCTCAATGATCTGGTGACGGACATGGTGGACCTGTCCAAGCCGCGCAAGCCCGATTGGGCGATAGTGGACGCGGCCACCGTTGCGCGCGAGGTAGTCGCTTTGGCCGGCAAATCCGGCCGCGCCGTGTCCGACGTGCAGGTTCTATTCAGCACCGACGGCAAGCCCGCTTTGGTACGCGCCGACAGCGCTCAGCTGCGGCAGCTGGTTTGGAACCTGGTGCGCAACGCCGTTCAGGCAAGCGAAGCCGGCGACGACGTCAGGGTGTCGGTCACCGCTCAGCCCGAAGGGGTCGAGCTATCGGTCGTGGACCACGGCGTGGGCATCGAGGAAGCGCAAATGCCGCGGTTGTTCGACGCCTTCTTCACGACTCGAAGCCAGGGTTCCGGCGTCGGCTTGGCCGTGGTGAAACGCATCGCCGACGAGCATGGGTTTTTGATTCACGTCAAAAGCGAGGCTGGCCGAGGCGCCGCGTTTCGGGTTTTGATGAGCCCGGCCCCGCAGGCGTGAACGATTGAACGGTCGCGGTGTGCCGCGCCGGCACAGCCGACACGACCTAGCAGCCTTGCTGCAGTGGCACGGTAGGCGGAGTCGGCAGGAAGCCGCGCGTCGCTGCGGTTTTATTTTTCGGCAACATCCCGATATTGCTCTGGAAAGCGCGAGCCTTGTCCGAGGCAGGGTCTTTCGCACCCGGCCCGGGAAAAGTTCGGCCCGGCACTTGCGTATAACGACCAGCGAACCCAAAACAGCTCGAGGAAATACCGTGATTCTCCGTCGCACCTTTCTGACGCTCGTTGCCTGCTCCGTCTTGCTGGGGGTAACCCCGCTCGCCCTCGCGGCCGAGTCTGCCCAAGATTTCGTGAAGGCGAAGCAGACCACGCTGATGACCTTGGTGAAGCAGGGCAAGCCCGACGCCGACGTCGATAAGGTCTTCAATGAGGTGCTCGACTACCGCGCGCTGGCCGAAGCCGCGCTGGGCGAGCACTGGGCCGGCCGCACCGACGCCGAGAAAGAGGAGTTCACCACCCTTTTGTCCAAGCTGGTGCGCAACAGCTACCGCAAGAACCTCAAAAAGACGGTCGGCTACGACGTGGCCTACAAGGGCGCGGAAAAGGCCAAGGACGGCGAGGTCGTGCACACGGTGGCAACCAACACCAAAGACGCGCGCGAAGAGCCGATGAGCATCGACTACGTCGTGCGCAGCCAGGGCGACGCCAAGCGCATCATCGACGTGGTCACCGAGGGCTCGAGCATGGTGGGCAACTACCGTTCGAGCTTCAACCGCATCATGAAAAAGGGCGGTTTTCCCGAGGTGCTGCAGCGGATGCGCAAGAAGGTCGCGTCTGGCTCGACCGGCGCCGACTGAGGCGGGCCCGCAAATCGGCCAGCCCGCTCGGCTCGGGTTTTGGGCCAGTTTCGCAGAATTTGCTCACGGTACGCCCGAGGCTGTTACGATTTCAGCCCGAAGTGGGCTCTCCCGTCCGACCTTCAACCGTTCCGCCGCGCCCGGGCGCCAGCGCCAAGGCGCTCGTCGGGCCACCGGAAGATCCGCGCGTTCCGCTGCGGCTCACGGTGACGCGCGGCGCGCTCGGAATGGAGCTGTACGAGCCGATCGAGATTGGGCCGCTCAGCGTCGAGCGGCTGTCGCTGACGTTTGCGGGGCTCAGGTTTCCGGTCGACCTGTCCGGTGGTGTGCCGCGCTTTCGCAGCCGTCGCGGTGAGCTGCAGGAAGTCGTTCTTCGGCTGCGCCTGCCCGAGCTGGCGCGCTTTGCCGGCAAGCGGGTGGGTGAGCCGTTTGGCCCGTTGGTGAAGCCCCTCGCGGTCTGGGCAATTCCGGGCGGGCTCGGGGTGGGGTTGGTGGGGGAACGGAGCGCGCTGGCATTCGATCTGCTGTGGGCCGCCGACGCGGGCTCGGCGCGCCTGGTGGTCTCGCACGCGCGTGGTGTCGGTCTATCGGCTCCGGCTTTGTCGGTCGCGCTGCGCGTTTGCGATTCGGTGGTCGAAGGCTTTGGCCGACGCAGCGGGCGGGTCGTCACCATCTCCGATGTCGGTGGCCGCATCGGGCGCTCGCTGTTGCCGGCGGTCGGGGCGCGCGCGCCCACCTCGGCCTCGGTGAGCTTCGGTGATCTCTTTCTCGAGCTGGACGAGCTGCTGGTGGCGCTGGACGCGACGTTTCCGCCGTCGGCAACGAGTGACGTCGCCACCCGCGCGCTCGAGCTGTCGCGCCTGACGCGGGAGGCGGACGACGCTTTGGCCGAGTCGCGCTTGGACGAGGCCCGCGAGAAATTGCTGGAAGCGCTTGAGCAAGCGCCGCGCCACCCCGAGCTGGTGCGCACCATTTGCGAGCTCGATTCGGCCGTGCCGGGGCGCTCGGAGGCGGCCCTCGGCCTGCTAGTCGAGACGTTGCCGGCGGCGGCGGCCGGCAGCGTCGGCGCCGAGTTGCTCGTTGCCAGCGGTGACCGGCCCGGCGCGCTTTCGGCTTTGCAGAGAGGCGCGAGCGAAGAGACGTTCGCGCCGTTGGCCGCGCTGTTGTTGGAGCGGGCGGCCGAGGTCGATGGCGGCGCGCAGGTGTTGCACTTCCTCGACCGCGCCGTCGCCTGCGCCCCGACCTTGGCTCGCGTTCACCAAGCGCGTCTGGAAGCGCGCCTGTTGCGCGGCGACGTGCATGGCGCGTTGGCCGATGCGGAGCAGCTGGAGGCGATGGCCAATGGAGCGGCCGCGCGACACGCCGTCTGCTCGAAAGCCGCGACCAGTTTGCTGGCGGCGGGCTACGTCAAAGACGCGGGGCGCGCGTTCGAGCGTGCGCTTCGCTACATGCCCGACGACGCGCGGGCCACGTCAGGGCTCGGTCGTGCGCTCTTGGCGGCGGGGTTCACCACGCGCGCCATCGGGCTGTTCGAACGCGCCGTCACCCTTTCCGAGCGCCGTGGTCAGCCCGACGGGCAAGCGCTGCTCGAGCTTTCGCGCTTGCTCGGCGAGCACCTGAACGATCTGCCCCAAGCCATCGCCCGGGCGCGCCAGGTACCGGCCGAAGCCCCCGAGGCCGAGGCCGCCCGTCACTTGGAAGGCCTGTATCGCAGCCGAATCGGCGATCGCGTGGGCGCTTCGCAGGCCTTCGGGCGCATGCGAGAGGTCATCGAGCTCAGCGGCTCCAAGAGCCCGGCCACGCTCGGGCGGCTGCGCGACGCCGCCCGTTTCGAGCGCGAGGAGCGTGACGAGCTGGCGCTGGCGGAGCGGCACTTGGCGCTTGGCCTGCGGCTGGCGCCGAACGACGCGGAGCTGGCCGCCGAATACCGCAAGGTCGGCGAGCTGCTCGACCAACGTCAGCGCCAGCGTAGCTAGTGCAGCGCCGCTTCCAAAGTTGCTGCTATCTCACATGCGCTGCATTAGAGCAGGGCGTGCAGAGCGCGCTCGGCAGGGGCGAGGGCCGCTTCGGGCAGGACCGCCGTGATGCGGAGCGGGCTTGCCACCAGCAACGAAGGAGGCGCTTCGAGGGCGCTCAGGAACTCGGCCAAGCGCACGCCGTCGGCGCCGACACCGACGCCCACGCTGCTGACCGTGCCCACGCCGCGCGTGACGTCGAGCCCACCGACGCTCGCCTTCAACGTCGCGAGCGTAGCGTCGGCGCTGGGAACGCTGGTCAGCGGCAAGGTGGCGCGGAAGCGGTCGTCTTGGTAGACGCTGTCACGCAAGCTGAGCTCCGCGCGGCTGCAGGCCGCGAGCAAGCTTTGCACTTGGCCGAGGGGGCAGTGCAGCAAGGCCACCTTGCGGTCGACCACGATGGCGCGCGCGTTTTCGGCCGCCTGCTCCTGGACGCGAGTTTCACGGCCCTGCCCGGCTTGCGCGAAGTCATCGGTTTTGCGGGCATGAATGGCGATCTTTTGCGCCTTGGCCCACTCGACGGCGCGCGCATGCAGCACCTTGGCGCCGCATTCGGCCATTTCTTGCATGGTCGTGAAATCCAGCTCGGGCAGGTGACGAGCGTCGGGCACCTGGCGGGGATCGGCCGAATACACGCCGTCTACGTCGCTATAAATCTCACAGCGCTCCGCCGACAACGCCGCCGCCAGCGCGACCGCGGTCGTGTCCGAGCCGCCGCGACCGAGCGTCGTGATCTCGCGCCGGTAGCTCATCCCCTGATAGCCGGCCACGATCACGATCTTGCCGTGATGGAGCTCGTCTTCGATGCGGTGGGGGCGCACCTCGATGATGCGCGCGTCGAAGTGGCGGTCGTTCGTGATGATGCCCGACTGCGATCCGGTCAGGCTGACCGCGGCTTCGCCCCGCGCCTGCACCGCGATCGAGAGCAGGGCCATGCTGATGCGCTCGCCCACCGACAGCAGCATGTCGAGCTCGCGCCGGGCCGGCGCTTGCTCCTCGCCGCCACTGCGGGCCGCGCGCTGCGCCAGGGCCAAGAGCTCGTCGGTGGTCTTGCCCATCGCGCTGACCACGACGACGACCGAGTTGCCGGCGCGCTTCGAAGCCACCACCCAGTCGGCCACGCGCGACAGCTTGACGAGATCCGCTACCGACGAACCGCCGTATTTTTGAACGACTACGCCCACGTTTCAGCGCTACCAGTCCGCGCCAATTCGGCCAAATTTCGTACGGCGATTCGCCGCGCGAGCGGCGGGAGTCCTCGTTCAGCGGCGCAAGCGAACGAGGCCGTACAGGCCCGCTGCCCACAGGTAGCCATCGGCAAATACCAACGCCTGAGTGCGCCCGGTCTCTTCCGCCTCTTCGTCGGGCTCGCCCGCCACCTCGGCGATGCTCACGGCGTTTCCGGTCCCCGCGTCCACCGCGATCAGCTCCGAGGCGTCTTTGCCCTCGCGGTGCAGGGCCGCGAACACCCGGCCCGCGCTCTCGCCCTCGCCGATGGCTACCGCCGTCACGTTGACGGCGCCCGTCACCATCCGGAACGTCTCGCCAGCGTCGCTCGACACGCACAGGCCGCGCTCGGAATCCGCCAGCGCCACCACGTTGCCTCGAGAAACCGCGGTCGCCTCGGCGCCTAGTGCGACCGTCGCCGCCGGCTCGGGCAAGACCAGCTCGCGGAAGCTGCTGCCGGCGTCGGACGAGAGCTGAAGCGTCGGGCGGTTCGAAATCACCAGCAAGGTGAGCTGCTCGCCGTAGTTGGTCAGGGCGCGGACTTCGCCGCCGGCTTCGTGCTTTTCCCAGCCGCCAGCGCGGCGACGCCACAACGCGCCGTTGGCCAGACGTGCCCACAAGACTTGGGCGCCGCGCGCCGCCGCCACCTCGACCGCTTCGGCGCCGCTGCCGCGCGGGGGCTCGGGAGCTTCGGCGAACGACCAGGTGCCGCTCGGTCCGCGCTCGAGCAAGCCGCGCGTCGTCGCCATCACCGTGCTGCCGTTGTCGAGCTGCGTGAGCGACGCGATGCGCGTGCCCGTTGGCAACGTGTCGCTGCGGCGTTCGCGCCCGAACGTCATCAGCTGCTCGCCGGCCGCCAGCACGCTGCCCGCGCCGGCCCAAAGCGATCCGCAAGCGTTGCCCAGCAGCAACCATTCGCTGGCGTAGGGCGGCCCTTTGGCAATCTCGCCCTCCGGCGCGCTGGGCAAAAACGCGCGTTCCAGATCGGGACCGGCGTCGCCGTCGCCTTCCTCGCTGAGTAGCTCCGGCAACTCTTCGAGACCGTCGTCGCCGAGCTCGGCGTCGCTGCTCGGATCGTCGCTCTCTAGCGGGGTGTCCAGGTGCAGGTCCAGCTCGGCCGTGGTCGGGGCCGGCGGAACGCTGTCGCGATCTTCGGGACCCTCGGGTAGGGCTTCGAGCAGATCCGAAACGCCCACGTCGAGATCGCTGGCGGCTTCGTTGCCGCCAGAATCGGTCAATACCTGAATGTCGACCTCGAAGGTGTCGGTCGCGGAGTCGTCTTCGTGCTCATCGTCGTCGGTCAGGCTGAGCACGAAGCTGCCAACGTCGATCTCGTCTCCCTCTTCGCCCTTGTCGAGATCGGGCAGATCCAGGGCTTCGGGCTGGGGAGAACCGGTGGAGGGAATGGGGGAGCCTAGCAAGGCGGTCACGCGCGAAGGCTAGCAGACGCGACCGGGGCTCGCCGTCACTAGGCAGGAGCCGCGGTTCGAGCTATGGCAAAGCCCGTGCCCGTTGCGCCCCTCGTGGATCGAGACCTGGTTTGTCGCCGAGTCTTGGTGCGAGACAAGGACGTCGTCTTCGTCAAGGGGATCTTCGAGGCGAGTGACGGGCTGGGTGCCCTGTTCGCCGAGCGCGGTGGAGAGCTGATCATTTCAGCGCCGCTGTCGCGCGAGCGTGAGCTCGACGAGTTGCTCGCGGATCTGCAAAACGAATTGCAGGCGCACGTGAGCCATCTACCGTTGCCGACCGTGCTCTGATGCTTTAGCGTCCTCGCCATCGTGGCCCACCCGCCGCTCGAGCCGTCCATCTCGGGGAAGCTAGCCGGAGCTCCTGCCGACCGCACTCCTCTCCCCGAAGTGATTCGAGGCACCGACTCGCGCGTGCTCGACGCGTGGTGCGAGTGGCTGGGCGCGCTCGCCACCGACGCCGAGGCCGCGCTGGCGGCGGCCATTGCCTACCGTGAGCTCGACGCCAAGGGCCGGACGTCGTGGCTCAACGCGCTCGAGCAAGACTCGGTGCGCTTGAAGGTGCCGCGCATCGCCGTGTACGCGCCGCTCTTGGCAGTGGAATCGGACCCCGAACGGCGCGAGCGCATCACCTTTGCGATGGGGCCGGCAGAAATCGAAGCCACGCCGCGCGCGGCGGTGCAGGCCCTGTCGGCGCGCCACCCCGATGGCGTGCGCATCGCCACCATCATCGTGCCGCTATACCTCGACTTCGTGCAGGTTTTGGCCTGCGCCTACCGGCCCGAACGTGGGTTTTCTTGGGTGCGCCACGATCCCATCGTGGACGCCAAGCACGCTCCCGGCCCCGGCGACTTGCTCGAGGGAGCAGTGCTGGAACGGACGCCGCTGAAGGCCCTGATCGACGAGCTGTCGCACGCCGTTCTCTCGCAGCGCCGCGGTGGACGCGAGATGCCGGAGGCCTTGCGCGTCTTCGCCGACCTGTTCGGGCCGAATATCGGCGGCTCGACCCCGCCGCCGCCTTCCGCCCCGTGAAACGTCGACAGGTCGCGGGCGTCGTCGGCTCTGCGTGTAGCTGGGCGCTGGGCGCGCTCCTGCTCGGCGCGTGTTACGCACGCGAAGGCGAGCGGCCCGCCGAAGCCGAGCCTGATCTCGGCGAGCCGCTCCAGTTCACTTTCGGCACCATCGCCGGGGGTGAGGTGTCGAGCGACACGACGCGCGGGCGGACGACGGCGCTGTTGTTCGTCACCACGTACGACCTGCCATCGCAAGCCGAAGCGGAGCTCTTGCGCGACGTGCTGTCCACGCACAAGCCCGTCGCCAATGCCGCGATCGTGATGATGGAGCCGCCGCGCAGCGCCTCGCTCGCGCAAGTGTGGGCAGACTCGCTCAATCTCAAGTGGCCGATCGCGATGGCCAGCCCCAGCTTGCTCGCGGGAGATAGCTCCCTCGGTCGCATCTCGGGTGTGCCCACACTGATCGTCTTGGACCGCCGCGGGCGGCTCGTCGCCAAGAGCGAAGGCGCGTTGGGCAGAGACGCTCTGCGCGATTGTCTGACTCGCGCTGACGCCCGGTAGGGCGCCGCCTTGCTGGCCGAAGAGGCGGCAAAAACAGCGCTTGCTCGCGGAATGGTCAGCAGGCGAAGCGGGCTCGAAACCGTATTGACTATTTCTAGGGCTAGACTCAGTCTAACGACCCTTGTCGTGAACCACGCGCCTGCAAAAGGCGCCGGAGGAATGACCATGCCGAAGCTCGATGGAACGAAGACGCACGAGCATCTGAAGGAAGCGTTTGCGGGGGAATCGCAAGCAAACCGCCGCTACTTGTACTTCGCCAAAGTCGCGGACATCGAAGGCTATCCGGAAGTCGCGGGCTTGTTCAAAGACACCGCCGACGGCGAGACCGGACATGCTCACGGTCACCTCGACTTTCTCAAACAGGTGGGCGACCCGGCCACCGGCAAGCCCATCGGCGACACCCTGAAAAACCTACAATCGGCGGTCGCCGGCGAGACGTACGAGTATCAATCGATGTACCCGGGCTTTGCCAAGACCGCGCGCGAAGAGGGCTTCGCGGAAATCGCCGAGTGGTTCGAGACGCTGGCCAAGGCCGAGAAGTCCCACGCCGGGCGCTTCGAGAAGGCCGCGCAGACGCTAGGCTGAGCGCGAGGGGGCACGAAAGACATGCACCGAGCACCCGCGCGCGCGCCTCTCGTGCCCCCTGAGCACAACCCCAATTCGCCCCGGTTTTGGGACGAACGAGACCTCGAGCAGGAGCTGAAACGCACCTTTCAGATCTGCCAAGACTGCCGCATGTGCGTCGGCTACTGCGGGTCGTTTCCGATCCTGTTCGAGGCGATCGACCGGGAGATCGAGAGCGGGCGCGCGGAAGGCGCCGAGACCGTCTCCAGCGCCACCATCAACGCCGTCAGCGACCACTGCTGGCAGTGCAAGCTCTGCTACATCAAGTGTCCTTACACGCCCGACGAAGGCGCCTACGAAGCCTTGGATTTTCCGCGCTTGATGGCGCGCGAAAAGGCCCAGCGTGCCCGCCGCCGCGGCATTCCCGTCGTCGACCAAGTGCTGGGGGAGCCGCAGTTGATCGGCGCGCTCGGAGCGGGACCGTCGGCGCGCATGGCCAACGTCGTCAACGCCAATCGCTTGGTGCGCAAAGTAGCCGAAAAGGCGTTCGGCATCTCGGCGGAGTTTCCTCTGCCGCCGATCGCGACCCAGGCGTTCGGTAGTTGGTTTCGCAAGCACGAGCCGGCAGAGGAAGCCGGAAGCGCGGGTCAGGTCGCGCTGTTTCCGACCTGCTACGGCGAATACAATTTTCCGAATGTGCCCCAGGCCGCGGTGGCAGTGCTGGAGAAGAACGGCTTCGAGGTCGCGTTGCCCGCGGGTCTCACCTGCTGCGGCATGCCGAACTTGGACGGCGGCGACATCGACGCGGCCAAGCACAAGATGCGGCAAAACGTCGAGCTGCTCTTGCCACTCGTGCGACGGGGGATGCAAATCGTCGTGCCGGGCCCTACCTGCGGCTACACGATGAAGAAAGAGTGGCCGCAATACCTGGGCACGCCCGAAGCGCGCGAGGTGGCGGCCGCCACCCGTGATTTGATGGAGTTTTTGGACGGCTTGCGCCGCGAAAAGAAGCTGAATCGCGAGCTCTCGGGTGGCTTCGGCAAGGTCGCGTATCACGCCGCTTGCCATCTGCGGGCGCAGAAGATTGCCGTGCCGGGCGCCCGCGTGCTCTCACAAATGCCCGAAACCGAAGTGCGCATCATCGAACGCTGCTCGGCCGTCGACGGTACGTGGGGCATGAAGGCCGCCTACTACGACGAAGGGCGCCGCTACGCGCGGCGGCTGACCGACGCTATCGATGGCGAGCGTGACGACGGGAGGCCGCTCACGGTCGTGACCGACTGCAGCCTGGCGGCCCTGCGCATCAAGAAGGAAAACGGCACCGAAGCCAAGCACCCCATCGAGCTGTTGGCCGAGGCGTACGGCCTGACGGGGTGGCAGACATGAAGCCGATCGCGCGCGACGAATTGCTGGACCTTTCCGCGTACGAGCGCATCCGCGAGACCTTTTTGCGCAGCGTGCTGGAACGCAAGCGGCCGCGCTACGTGAAGCTGGGGCCGAACATGACCGCGCTGTTCGAGAACCGCGACAGCGTCTTGTTCCAGATTCAAGAGATGCTGCGCACCGAGCGAATCACCCAAGAAAAGGCCATTTTGCACGAGCTCGAGACGTACAACGCGCTGGTGCCAGGCGACGCCGAGCTTTCGGCGACGTTGTTCGTCGAATACCAAGACCGGGACGAGCGCGAGCGCATGTTGGCGGCGTTGGCCGGGCTGGAAGACAAATTCGGGTTGCGCGTCGGGGCGGAAAAGCTGCCGGCCACGCCCGACACGCGCGGCTCGGATCCCGAGCGGACCATGGCCGTGCACTACGTCAAATTCCCGCTCACGCCTTCGGCGCTGGCTGCGCTCAAAGCCGGTGGCGTGGAGGTAGCGCTCGAGGTCGACCACCCGCGCTACCGCGAAAGCACGCCGCTCGCTCCCGCTACGCTGCAGTCACTGCGCGACGATTTCGCCTGAGCGCCGTCGCGTCACTGCATCAGGGGCGGCATCTGCACGACCTCGAAGGCGCTGGCGGGCACGCTCTTCAGCGGCTCGATGTCGTCGTCGGTCCAACCGGCGTTGGCCTCGCCCTGGAAATAGAAATTCGAGCCATTGTCGGCCAAAATCATGCCGTATTTCTTCATGCCGCGCAGCACCACCTGGGCGCTCTCGCTGGCCTGGGAGATGTCGTAGTCGGCCTTCAGTCGCACGCGGGTGCCCATGGGCGGACCGTCGCTCGGATTGCAGCCGCCGGGCACCGCTTGGTGGGTGGCGGGGTTCACGTATTTGTCCGTCGTGCACTTGAGAGTGAAGCGCAGCGCGTGCGTCACTTCGCCCGCCCGCACTTCGGCAAACCGCAGTAGGCCAGGCGCGATGGCCAGCCCGGCGGCGTCGGCAGAGGTCCAGCCCATGGGGCGCTGGCCGTAGCCGACCTTGGTGAGATCCCATTTGGCGCCGTTGCCGCAGTGCCAACCGTCTTGGCGGTACTCGCAGGCATAGCCTTCGAAGAGCATGCAGGCGCCCTGTTGAATCACCAGCAGATGGCAGTCACCGTCGCAGGCTTCGGGGTTGTTCCCTTCGATGATCACGTCGTCCGGCCCCGGAAACGGATACGGACCCTCGTCGCTTTCTTCCGGGTAGTCGTCGAAGCTGACGGGCGCGAGCGGCTGCGTCTCCGGCACGACGTTGAGCGGGATTCCGTACAGGTCCTGGCCATCGACGCCGTAGTCGGGGTGAATCTTGGCCGTGCCGACTAGGTCTTGGACCTTCTTGGTCCAGGTGGCGTCCGCCGCGACCCCGGACACGTCGAGATTCCAGGCATCCTCGGCGGGGAACATCTTGCAGCCGCCGACCTCGCCCGGTTTTCCGGGCACGGCCGTGCAGCCCGCCTTCCCTGCGCTGCCCGCGCTGCCGGCGTTCTTGCCGGCGCTGGCGTTGCCGCCGCTACCCGTGCCGGCGCTGCCGCTGCCGCCACTGCCCGGGGTGGCGGTGTTGTCGTCATCGCTGCCTCCCGAGCAACCGGTCGACGCGAGGAGCAGGCTCAAAGCGCACGTGAGCTGGAAAGTTTTCCCCATGGCCGCCGATGATCGTCCCGCGTGCGCGATTTATCAAGCGGAGCGTCAGCGCGAACTTGCCCCAGCGGTTGGCCAGAAGTTAGAAACGAAGGGCCGTGAGCGACGAGCGAAAGAGCAGCGTGCGAAATTCGCTGGAAGGTGTGCGCCGGGAGGCCGTCGCCATCGCTCGACAGGCCACGCTGATCTACCGCGATGTGCGTGGTGCACGGCCGATGTGGGTACGGCCGGACCGCGACGTGGTGATGCTGGTGCACGGCTTGTTCGCGACGGCGGGTGTGCTGCGGCCGCTGCGGCGTGACATCGAAGCGCACACGGGCGCGTGCACCACCAGCTTCACGCATCCCCCGGGGCCCGGCATCCCGAGCATTGCCGATGATATTGCGCGCGCGGTGCGCGCCATCTCCGGCGACGTGCGCATTCACCTGATTGGCCACAGCATCGGCGGTATCGCCGTGCGCTACTTCGTACAAGAGCTGGGCTCGGACCCGCGCGTGGTGCAAACGGTGTCGATTGGCAGCCCGTTCGGCGGCGCCAAACCGGCGAGGCTGTTCCCGGCCCCGGTCGGGCGCGACATCGCGCCGGGTAGCCGCTTGCTGGCGCGCGTGGCGGAGGGCGCTCATCAGCGGCTGCGCGTGCCGCACGTTTCGATCGCCGGGCTCGAAGATCACGTGGTGCCGAGCGGCGCGTACCTGGCGGCGGGTGACCGCGTGAGCGTGGCCGGCTGTGGGCACAACTCACTGCTCTACCACCCGCGAGTGGTGGCCGAGGTGGTGGCGCGCATCCAGCGGGTGCAGGCCGCCGCCACCGTTCGTGACGCGCGCGTCGCGGGCTAGGCGTGTCCCTGAATTGCTGGTCTCGCCGTAAACGTGCCCGTGCCCGTGCCCGTGCCCGATGGTCCGTAAGTCAGCGTCGGCGTATTTATGGCTGATAGCGCGCCGCGGGCAGCTGCCCGCGCAATCGCCGCTGCCTCAAGCGACTGGCGAGGTCCCGCCCCGGCCGCCCGGCGCGCCTCCTCACGCCCAGCGCTGCTTTCACCTTCTGCCACTGCCGCTCATCCAACTGCAGGCGAACCATCGTGGAAGACCTATGGAGCACATCTCTGCCCCAATGGAAGGAAGCCCCGCGACAACGGAGCGGTTAGCGTAGCTGCGCGCCCAGCTGGGCGCGGCGCGCGCGGGCCTGGCCCGCGCCACAAACCTCGGCCTACCAACAAACCGGCCCAAAGACTCCTCACGGACCGTCGGGCACGGGCACGGGCACGTTTACGGGCACGCGCGAGCGATCCCAATTCAGGGACACGCTAGGCCTCTACTCCGCGCACTGGTCGCCACCGACGGCCGACGCGCACGCGGTTTGGTCTTCGAAGGCGCGCACGCTGTACAGCACGCGGCAGCTCAGGCCCGTGCTCTTCTCGGCGTTGGCCACCGAGTACTTCGAGTCGGCGGGAGCTTCCGGCAGATCGATGCAAGCCTCCATGCATTTTTCGGGCGTGTTCCAGGCTTGTTGCTCGAACTCGGTGGGGCAAGCGGCGGCCACCAGCGTGCAGTAAGACTCGCAGTTGCCGCGGTAACCGTTGTCCAGATCGTCGTGGCCACAATGGCCGTCGCCGGTCGGACCGGAGTGGGAGCAGTGATTCTCGGGACCCAGGCTGGAATTGAACGAGTGGTAGCGGCGGCAGCCGACGCTGTTGCCGGTTTCGTCTTCGTTGGTCCCGGGCGGCAACGCGTTGCACACCGCGTTGCACTCCGCCTCTGATTGGTACTGCGCCAAATCACCCGTGCAAGCCACGAGCTCGATCGCGCAATAGGCTTCGCACGTCGGCGGCTCGTCGAGCGCGTTGATGCACCACGGCTCTTCCGGAAAGATCGGCGCGTGCTCGCAGTGCTCTTTGGGCTTGAGCGTTGCCGAGCTGGTATGCACCAGCCGGCACTCGATGGAATCACCGCCGTGATCTCTTACGACGTCGAACGAATCCTGGTCTTGCAACGTGCCGCAGAACTTCAGGCAGTCGGCGGTCGACGTGTACTTGTAGTCGTCCGGACAAACCTCGGGGTACAGCTGGCAGTAGGCCTCGCAGTCGGTGCCGCATTTGCCGCCGCCGCCCGGGCCGGCGTATTTGCAGTTGTCGATGGGTTCGCGGACCGACTCGTTGGCGTAGAAGGCGCGGCAGGCTACCGTGTTCTCGTCGGCTCTCTCGATGGTCTCGCCCGGATCGAGGTGGGCGCACACGCCGAGGCAGGTGTCTTTGGTGGCGTACACCTGGTTCGTGCCGGTGCAGGCGCTCGTGACGAGGTCACAGTAGTCGTGGCACTGCTGGCTGTAGACGGGTTTACCCGCTTCGGGATCGAGGGTGCGGTCTTCGATGCCGGCGACGGCTTGGCATGCGGCCAGACCGAGCGCGGCCAGGCAAAAACCGAGCAGCTTGGACGTCAGGCTGGAGCGGCTCATGTCAGAACCTCCCCGAGACGCTGGCGGCCGCGGTATTGGGCCCGAGCACGGGCACGAGCGCGACACGGTCCTCGTTGCTCGAACCGCTGCTGAGGAAGATGACGCCCCCAATGGCGACCAAGGCGCCGCCGGCCGCGAAGGCGATGTTTGCCGCCGAAGCCGCCTTCTTGGCCTTGTCGGTCAAGTCGAGGCCGGTCTGGGCGCACAAGTTCTTGGCGTTGCAGTAGCCTTCGGCATCGCTGTTCTTGCTGATGGCGCGCACGCCGAAATACGTGCCCAGCCCCAGCCCGACTACGCCCACGCCTCCCACCACGAGCCCCAGCGTCTGGCCGGTGCTGAGCCCGTGTTTGGCCGGCGCGGTCGTCGGGGGCCTCAACGTGGCATCGCTCCCGAGCCCCGCGGGCGAGTGGGTGGCGGGTGGCGGCGTGGGCTCATCGGGGCGTTTCACCAAGCCGGGCACGCGCACGCTCGCGCTCGCACCGCCGGACTCGACCTTGATGGGCGTCGTCCACGTCTCGTAGCCTGGCGCGCTGACCTCGACGTTGTATTCGCCGGGATCGACGGGGAGCGGAATGCCGTACAGCGACGGCTCCACCCGCTGGGTGCCGCGCTTCACCACCACGCCGGCGATGCGCGCGACTTCGGGCGCAAGCTCGACGGACAGACGGCTCAGGCGCGGCTCCAAATCTTGAGCGCGACTACCGGCCACGCGCGCGCGATCGCCCTGGTTCATGTTGTTGGCCAAGGACGCCGCCTCGCGGAACGTCGCCCACGCACTGGCGGTCTTGCCCACGCGCTCGTAGCATTCGCCCAAGTACAGCAGCGTGCCGACGGCGGGATCGATGCGCTCGCTCTCTTCGAGCTTGGGGCAGGCTTCGGTGAAGCTGTTCTGCTTCATCAGTCGCACTCCTTGATCGAACAGCGCCTCGGCGGCGGCCTTGTCGTTCTGCGCGTGCGCGGCCGCGGTGTGGAGCAGTAGGCAGCAAACGGGGGCGAGTGAAGCAAAGCGGGTGAGGCGTCCAGGACCAGCCATGCTTCGGTTTTTACTCCAAATGAGGCGGCGCTGCGCGCCTGCTCACGCTCGAACCGTCGTCTAACGGCGGCCGCCGAAGTCGGTGATGCCGCCCGACTTGGGTGGCGGCGCCGGCGTCGTTTCCGCCTTCTTCGGTTCGGCTTTCTTGGGAGCCGGTCTGCCGACGGCCGGTTGCGCCGCCGGTTTGGGCTTCGGAGTGAGCTCGGCCGCGACAGCCCCAGGGCCGGCCGGCGTCCCGGCAATCGCGGCTGCGCTTTCGGCGGCAGTGGGCGTCACTCCGGACGGAGGCACGGGAGCCGGGTCGGTCACTGGCGGCGTCATCTTCGCAAGCGCGCCGGGCTCGGGGCTCGAGGCCGCGGGCGCGGAAGGCTTGGCTTCCGGAGTCGACGAGCCGCGGGCCGCCCACAGGCCGCCGCCGGCCGCCAAGAGCGCGGCCACACCGCCAATCACCAGCAGACGACCACGGCGCTTGGGCGCCGCCACCATACCCGACTGACCCCACGAGTTCACGGTGGGCTCCATCGGCTGCATGACGGCGGCCGGCGTCATCGCCAGCGGCGTGATCGGCACCGACATCGCCGGCGTCGACGCGACCGGCATCGCTACGCGCTCGGTCATCGGCGTCATGCCCGACATGGTGACGTCGGTCACGCCCAGCACGCGCTCGGCGCGCTCGACGTGAATTCGGCTGTCGGCCTGGGCGTACGGCAGGAGCGCGCGACCCAGCTCGAACACGCTGGCGAAGCGCTGGTTCCGGTCCTTCATCAAGCAGCGTAGGACCGCTTGCTCGAGGCCCTCGGGAATTTCCGGTCGGTGTTGACGAAGCGGAATCGGATCGTCGTGGAGCAGAGCGGCGCACAGCTGCGGAATCGACTCGCCGGTGTACGGCGGTTGTCCGGTCAGCATTTCGTACAACATGGCGCCCAGCGACCAAATATCGGCGCGGGTGTCGACGTCTTTGGCCGAACGCATCTGTTCGGGCGCCATGTACAGGGGAGAGCCGATCAGCGCGGCCGTCTTGGTCAGCGACAGCTCTTCGACGGAGCTGCCAGTCAGCGCTTTGGAGATACCGAAATCGAGCACCTTCACCCGGCGGGTGCCGTCGGCGCGATGGGCCAAGAACAAATTGCCCGGCTTCAAGTCGCGATGAACGACGCCCGAGGCGTGCGCCTCCGCCAGCGCTTCGATCGCTTGCAAGATGAAGTCGACGGCGTCGATCATCGGCAAGCGCTCGAGCCGACGCAGCTCGTCGGCGATGTCGTTGCCTTCGAGGAACTCCATCACCATGTACGGCAGCCCGGTGTCGAGCGTGCCGACGTCCAGCACGCGCGCCACGTGCTCGCTGCGAATCTTGGCGGCGGCGCGCGCTTCGCGGCGGAAGCGCTCAGCGGCGTCGGGGCGTTCTGCGGCGGCCTGCCCCAGGAATTTTACGGCGACGCGCTGTTCGAGGTCGGTGCGAAACGCCGACACCACGACGCCCATGCCGCCGAACCCCAGAACCTTCTCGACGCGGTACTTGCCGGCGAGCAGATCGCCTTCTTGAACCGGAGAATCCATCAGGTGAGGCGGAAGGCTACCCCAAGTCCGCCGAAAACGCTCATTCGTTTGGTCGGTAGGCCGGATGCGGGTTCGGGAACCAGTTCTCGCCGGACAGCCGATACACGGTTAGTCGGGCGAAATCCAAGCCCAGGGTCGCGCCGTACTGGCGGGCGTCGTTCGTTCCCATGCCTCCGCCCAGCGAGAGGGTGATGCCCCACGGGGCGCCGAGCACGAGTGATGCCTGCCCTCCGCTCGAGCCCTCGCCCCAAAACCGCCGATACGGCCCGGCGTCGAGCGCTAGACCAAAATTGCCGGTCACGAAGCTCCGCGTCGCCAGACGCAACGACAGGCCCAGGTCGGCGCCGTCGCCGAACAGAGCTTGCAGCTTGAACAGGCCGCCGACCACGAGCGCATGCTTGGGCGTCGAGCCGATGCCGGTCTCGATGGCCAGCGTCGGGTCTGACTTGAGCTCGAGGTTGTGCTGCTTGAGCGAGCTCACGCCTCCGCCCACGTAGGCCCAGGACGAAACGTCGGCGTGGGCCCGGCCAGCGCAGGCCAGCGCGGCCAACACGCCCGCGACGAATGCGAGGTGCTTCATCGACTACACCGCGCCTAGCGCGCGCACCAAGCGATCGAGATCTTCGCGCCGATGTCTTTCGGTGACGGCGATCAGCAAGCGGTCTTTGTGAGCGGGCAGTTCGCGGCCCAGATCGAAACCGGCGATGATGCCTTGCCCTTCGAGCTTCTGGCAGACCTTCTGCGCGTCACCGCCGCGCACCCGCACGGCGAATTCGTTGAAGAAGGGCGCCGGGGTGAAGGCCGCGGCGTAGCCCTCCAGCTTCAGGATTTCCGAGCGCAGGTAGCGCGCCTTGGCCAGGCACTGCTTGCCCACCTCGACGAAGCCGGACTTGCCGAGCAAGCTCGAACGAATGGCCAGCGACAAGGCCAACAGCCCCTGATTGGTGCAGATATTGCTGGTCGCGCGCTCGCGACGGATGTGCTGCTCGCGCGTGGACAGGGTGAGCACGAAGCCGCGCTCGCCGTCGTGGTCCACCGTTTCGCCGCAGATGCGGCCGGGCAGTTGCTGCAAGTACTGACGGTCGTCGCGACAGGCGAACAGGCCCACGCCGGGGCCGCCGAACTGCGGCGGGCAGGCCAGGGGCTGGCCTTCGCCGACGGCGATGTCGGCGCCCAACGCGCCGGGCGGCTCCACCACCGACAGCGCGTACGGTTCGCTCACCGTCGCCACGACCAGCGCGCCCTTGGCGTGGGCGGCCGCGGCTACGGCTTGGAGATCCGGCAAAGACCCGTAGAAGCTCGGGTAGCCGATCACTACGGCGGCGACGTCGTCGCCCAGCGCTCGCTCGATGACGGCGCGATCGGCCGCGCCATCGGCACCCACCACCAGTTCTTGCACGGACATGTCGTTGCGACCGGCGAGGTAGGTCGTCGTGGTGCGGCGATAGTCAGGGTGGACGCACCCGCTCAGTAGCACCCGGCCGCGCTTGGTGAGACGGCAGGCCATCAGCGCCGCTTCGGCGGTCGCGCTGGCGCCGTCGTACAAGCTCGCGTTCGCCAGCGGCAGCCCGTAAAGCTCGCTGACGATGGTCTGAAACTCCCAGATTGCCTGGAGCGTGCCTTGCGCCACCTCGGGTTGGTAGGGCGTGTAGGCCGTATAAAACTCGCTGCGGAGCAGCAGCTGGTCCACCGCCGGCGGCACGTGGTGTTGGTACATGCCCGCACCCAAAAAGGAGAGCAGCGAGCTGCCGGTGCTCTTCTTGGACAGGTCGCTCAAGTGAGCCATCAAGTCCGGCTCGGCCAGCGCCGGCTCCAGGGCGAGCCGCTTCTCGAAGCGCGCTTCGGGCGGAATGGTCGTGAACAGCTCGTCGAGCGAGCCCCGCCCGACGACGCCCAGCATCTCCGTGACCTCGGCCTCCGTGTGCGGAATGTAGCGCATCAGTGAGCCGACTCTTCGAGGTGAGCGGAGTAACCGGCCGCGTCGAGCAAGCCGGCCGCCGCCGCGGGATCGTCGGGCGTGATGGCAATCATCCAGGCCTTGCCCCAGCAGTCTTCGTTGACCAGCTCGGGCGCGTTTTCGAGCGCGGCGTTGACGCGCGTCACCTTGCCGCTGACCGGCGCGAACAGATCACTCAGCGTCTTGACGCTCTCGATGGTGCCGAACGCCTTGTGCGCTTCGACGCGATCGCCCACCTTCACGTCGAGGCTGACGAGCGTGATGTCACCGAGCGCGTCGACCGCGAACGCGGTGATGCCCACGACCAGCTCCGAGCCCTCGCTCAGGGTCCATTCGTGATCTTTGGTGTACTTGCGGTCTTGTTTGACTTCTTTGGCTTGGCTCATGTTCAGGCGATTCCGGCGCTCGGTTTGCGCTTGTAAAACGGGGTTTTGACGACCTTGGCCTCGATCGACTTGCCGCGGCAGTCCACCAAAAAGGAGGTATCGATCGCGCTCAGCGCGAGCGGCAGGTAGCCGAGACCGATGCTCTTGCCGAGCGTCGGTGAGGGGCCGCCGGAGGTGCAAATGCCGACCGGCGCGCCGCTGCTCGAGAGCAGCGGATAGCCGTGGCGCGCGATGCCGCGTCCGATCATCTCGAAGCCGACGATGGTGCGCGTGAGGCCGGCCGCTTTCACCTTGACCAGCGCGTCACGGCCCAAGAAGCCGCCCGGCTTGTCGAGCTTCACGACCCAACCCAGGCCCGCTTCGAGCGGGTTGGTGGTCTCGTCGATTTCGTTGCCGTAGAGCGACAGGCGGGCTTCGAGCCTCAGCGTGTCGCGGGCACCGAGGCCGATGGGCTCCACGCCGAGCGGCGCGCCCGCGTCGAGTAAAACGCCGAATAGCCGGGCCGCGTCGGCGTTGGGGCAAAATAGCTCCACGCCGTCTTCACCCGTGTAGCCGGTGCGCGCGATCGTCACCTTCACGTCGGCGATGGTGCCGTCGGCGAAGCGGAACGAACGAAGCTGGCTCGGGTCGAGGCTCGAGCCCGCGAGGCGCAGCAGCTCGAGCGCGCGCGGACCCTGTACCGCAATCAGCGCGGTCTCGTCGCTTTCGTCGCGAAACTCGGCGCGCCCGGCCAACGCAGCGCGAAAGTGGGCCGAAATTTTCGGTCGATTGCTGGCGTTGCACACCACCAGCACGTCGTCGTCGGCGCGCCGGTAGACGATCAGGTCGTCGAGGATGGTGCCGCGCTCGTTGCAGCAGCAGGTGTAGACGGCCTGGCCGTTCTCGGCCTTCGATAAATCGTTCGTGATGAGCGAGTCGACGGCGGATACGGCGTTGGGCCCGGTGACGTGCAGCTCACCCATATGGCTGACGTCGAACAAGCCGACCCGTTCTCGCACCGCCGTGTGCTCGGCGGCGATACCCTTGTACTGGATGGGCATTTCCCAACCGGCAAAGGGGACCAGCTTGGCGCCAAGGCGGGCGTGCTCGGCGTAGAGGGGTGTGCGCGAAAGCTTTTCGTCGGCCAAGGAGGGCCGAGTAGCGCGGCCCCTGCCTCGTTACAAGAGCCGCCACGCAGGCCGCCTGGCCGCGCTCGGCCGGCAGCGAAAAAGGGCCCGGCAGAGGCTACGGTTCTTCGGCGCCAGAGCGGGCGGAAGGGACGGGTCGGGGCGGCCACCGGGCTCAGCCCTTGGGCTAAATATCTCGTAATTACGGGCGCTAGCCGCCGGCATGCTAGCGTTTGCTCGTGGCGCGCGGCCGAGTTCTGATCATCGAGCAAGAGGAGTGGGAAGCGGCCCTGCTCACGCGGTTCTTGAGTGAGGCCGGCTACGAGGTGCACGTCGCGGGCGAGGCACGCGCCGGTTTCGATAAGGTTCGCGAGCTGCAGCCCGACTGCATCTTGTGCAGCGTCAGCCTGCCCGACATCGACGGCTTCTGGGTGGCGCGCCGCGTCCGAACCGAGCCGACGAGAGTCTCGACCACACCATTTCTGTTCCTCACCGACGCGGACGACGCCGAATCGCGCCTTCAGGGCCTGAACGTGGGCGCGGATCTGTACCTGACCAAGCCCTTCCGCAACGACGAGGTCGTGGCGCAGGTGGGCGCGCTGATCGACATGGCCAACCGGCTGCGCCAACAGCGTGATTCCTTCTCGTCCGAGGGCCCGGTGTCGTCGATTGGCGGCGCCGCGTTCACCGGCGACGTGGCGCAGATGTCGGTCGCGACCGTATTGACGTTGCTGGAGCTCGAGCGGCGCAGCGGACGACTAAAAGTGCGAGGTGAGGGCGGCAAGGTGGCGTTGCTCGAGCTGACGGAAGGCAAGTTCGCCTCCGGCACGCTGGATGACAAGCCCTGGAACTCGACCGACCTCTTGCGCGAAGTGCTGCGCTGGAAGAAGGGCAGCTTCAGCTTTCGAGGCAGCCAAGCACCGGTCACCGACTCGGGCGAGCAGCAGAAAATTGGCGGCCTACTGCTCGAAGCGATGCGGCTCGAAGACGAGTCGCGCCGCTAGACGGAAGCGCGGCACTGCTTCGCTACTCGAGCTTTTTCGGATCCAGCGGGCGCCCATCGGGGCTGAGGCCGGCGGCGCGCCAACGCTCTTCGTCGGTCAGTCCGGGTGGGGGCGGCGGAGGCGGCGTGACGTCCTTGATCACGAGCCGAGTCTGCGAGCCGTCGGGCAACACCTCGAGGTTGAACAAGCGATCGCTCGGCCCGCCTTTGATGCGCGCCATGGGGAAGACGGTGCGCGCGGCGCCGATTTCGACGTGGGACACCACGACCTGCTCGCGCACGTAGTTGGCCAACGCCTCGGGCGATACGCGCCCGCCGATGTACGCGCGATCGGCCAGGCGACTCTCGACTTCCATGCCGCGCGGCACGGCAAAGCCGTAGACCTCCACCTTGCCCGGAGCCAGCTCGTCGGGGGCAAGGTGGTCGAGCGGCAACGTGCTCGACGCCGCTGCCACCGCCGACGCGCTCGGCGCAGGTGGCACAGGGCGTTTACCCTGGCACGCAACGCCGAGCAGGCTGCACAGGCCGAGCAGGAGCCACGGGCGGTCTCGCACTTCGTTGATTATTCGACGATCGAGGCCCAGGAGTCCACAATCACGGACGTCTTCGGATTTGCCAGGTCCAGGCCGGCGGCGTTGCTGCCGCCGAGGTTGATGGCGCTGACTCCGGGTTTGGTGCTGGTGGTGACGCGATCGCCGGTGGGGATGATGAGCTGGTATTTGCCCGAGCTCGCGGCGCCGCCGGTTGGCTTCACGCCGTAGGCAAAGAAGCCGTTGTCGGCCGCGGTGCCGGGGTTGTCGCACGTCGGTTGCTGCGCGACGCTCACCCCCGAGAGGAATGCGTGGGCGTCGCTGCCGAGCAGCGTGGTCGCGTCGACGTAGCCGCCGGTACCGACCAGGCCCGCCAGCGTGTTGGAAATCACGCCGCCTTTGCCGGCGCCGGCCGCCGAAGGGTCGATGTAGTGCATGCCCCAAACCTTGCCGCTGCCGGAGCTGCAAGAGTCGTTGGACGTGCCAGGACCGACCGTCGAGAAGAACAAATCGCCGGCGAACAGCGCCATCTCGCCGATCACGCGATCGCCCGACAAGGCGCCGGTCAGAGCCAGGTACCAGTTCACTTTGGGGGTGAGCGTCTTGCGATCGGCGCTGGGCTCTTCGCGCAGCGACCAAACGTAGTTGGCAGGTTTGGTCGGATCCGAGCCGATCGCTTCTTGCTCGCCGGTCGAAAACGCGATGGTCAGCTCGCCCTTGCGGTTCACCGAGATGATCGGCGCCGTGATGATGGGCTGGCCGTGGCGCCACTTGTGGCTGAATTCGGTGCCGTCGTTGGGGAAGCCGTCGAAGAACAAATCCATCGCCCAGTCGCTGGTCTTGCCCAGCGCCGAAGCGAAGTTGAGGCGCCACAGGCCGCCGTCTTGATCGCCGATGAACACGCGATCGGCCACGCCGCCCACGTCGTTGGGGTAGGCCACGGGCTGCCCGGTCATGGGCGAGTCCAAGTAGGCTTGGGTCCACACGTTCTTGCCCACGAGGCTCGGCACTTCGGCTTCGACCTGGCGGAAGGTGCGCAAGATTTCGCCACTATCGAGGCGGACGACGGTGACCGAGCGCGCGCGGATGGCGCTGCCGGAGTAGCAGGGCACGTTGTCGCGCGGCTTGGGCGTTATCGCCCAAGTGTGCGAGCGCGAGCAGCCGGCGTCGGGGGTTGCGCCGTCGGCGCCGGGCGTATTGGAGAATCCGCCGGGCAGCACCGCCACCGCTACCTCTTTGTGGTCGAGGTACACGGTCGTGATGAGCGGCGTGCCGCCACCGTCGCCGAACAGCTGATTGCCGGCGCTGTCCGTCACCAGCTGCCACAAGAACTTGGGGCCACCGGTGCTGCTGGGCACCGGGTCGGTCACGTCGATGGCGAAGTAACCGGCGTGCTGTTTGCCGAAGCTTTGCACCAAGATGGTGCGCCATTCGCCTTGGCCGCCGCGCGCCTGATCGGCGGTGCGCTCCAGCTTGAACTTGTAGGTGGTGGCGGTGGGATCCGCGGTCGCCACCACTTCTTTGATGGCGGGGGTGCCGTCGAGCAAGAGCTGATGCGACGCGGGATAGAGCGAAGGAATGTTGGGCAGCACCGCCGGCGGGATGAACACCCAGAGCTCGTTCGACTCCTTCGTCTTCACCTGCATGGTTTCCGACGAGTCGTTCTTGTCGACCTGCATGATCTTGAAAGCATGCAAAAAGCCGTCGTTCGAGGAGGCGTACAGCACCGGCGGGCGCTTGGCCGCAACCTGAGCCGCCACGAAGCGCTGGTAGCTCTGGTCGATCAGGTACTCCGAGGGGCGCCCGGCTACGGCGCGCGGGATGGAGTGATAGATTTCGGAGACCAGATTGCAGTTGTTCGCGTTCGGGCAGCGGCTGAAGACGTTGTTGTTGTCGATGCCGACCAGCCACTCCAGGTAGCGGTTCTTGCAGCCATTGGCGTCTAGATTACTGCAGGTGGTGTTGGTGACACGGATGGCCGCGGCCGTGGTCGTGTCGACGAAGGCCCGAGGAGTCTCGGGCGTGGCGTTCATCGCGCCGGTGTAAGTGCCGACGCCGTCGATGACGCTGGTCGGCAAATTCGGCCGCATGCTGGCGTCGGACACGACCGGGTTGGCGCCGATCACGTGGTAGATTTTGCGCGCGCCCGCGCCCGCGGAGTTGACGTTGTCGACGAATTTGTCGCCCTTGGAGGCGTCCGGCGGTTGCAGTACCGGCTGCAAAACGCCGTTCGTCAGCACGCACTGGTAGCGGCCGCGGTTCAGCTCGCCGACCCACGGCTTGTCCAGCTTGCCTGGCTTGAACGAGGCGGCGAAGCGGAAGCTACGCGCGAAATCCAAGTCGGCGGTGGGCGGGACGAAGCCAGCGCCGGTGGCGGGCACGAACGGAGTGCGGGTGGTCGACTTGAAGCTGCCGCCGATGGCCAGTGACAAGGCCGAGCGCAGCTCGTCGCGGTTGTCGGCGAAGCGCGCGCGCCGCCAATCGGCGTCGTCGGGCGTCCTTGGGGCGTGACCGCCCGCGGCCGCGATGCGATTGAGCGCGCAGCAGGCTTGGATGGCTTGGTCGGTCGGGTTCTTCTTGCAGATACCGTTGACGTTGCTCTCGTCGAAATCCGAGGCCGCGAACGACGAGCAGCTCTTCGACAGGCCGTCGACGACCACGTTCGAGAGCGCAAACCCGATCACGTAGATCTCGATGCCGCGGCTCTTCAGGTCTTGCGCAATGTCCTCGGCCTTGTCGTAGGGGCAGCCGCCGGGCTCGCAGAACGGCCGCAAATCCATGTTCGGCTGACCGTCGGACAAGAGCACGATCGATTTTTGGCGGCAGTCCTTGGCCGGGTCGTTGAGAGGACCGAACTTGAAGCTGGTGTTCAGGGGGTCATCGCTGGTGTCGGCGGTAAAGTAGGTGCGCGCGTCGTCGAGCATGCCCGCGATGGGCGTCGCGCCGTACGGACGCGTCGCCAGCAGCACCTGCTGAATCATGGCGTTGCGGCTGGTGTAATCGGTGCTGCCCAGGCTGGGGTTGCCGAAGCCGACCGCGCGCCCTTCCCAAGGCGGCGCGTCGGTGTTGCGCACGCCGACTTCTTGATCTTGTGCCGTGGTGCAGCCGGCGGGCAAGCCCTGCTTGGAGGCGGTGACGTAGTAGCTCCAGAGACCGGTCACGTCTTTGGCGGGACGCGGCTCGGTGTCGAAGGTCATCAGGCCGAAGCGCACGTCGGGCGCGAACGCATCCAAGATGCCGTCCGTCGTCTGATTGAACGTGCACGCCGAGCCGGTGTTGTCGAAGGCGTGGTATTTGATGGCGCCGGTCGGAAACAGCGCCTTGTTGGTATCCAACGTACCGGGACCTGCCACGCAGCCGTTGCTGACGGGGCGGTGATACGGATTGGCGTACAAAAAGTCGTACGGGTCGCTGCCGTTGAGTTGATATTCGCTACGGAATGCGGCCGAGTTTCGATCGAGGCGCTGGCACTCGTAGTTGGTGATCGAGCCGGTCAACACCTCGACGAGATCGATCCAGCGGCTGCGCTCGCTGGTCTGCACGGTGGTGGTCGAGCCGGAGTAGTGGCAGGTCGGAAACGAGTTGCTGCTCGTCTTGTAGTCCATCGAGCCGGACGTATCGACGAGCAACAAGACGTTGGGCGGAGGCGGCGAGACGTCGGCTTGGGCCGCGGCGCGACCAGGCGCCAACGACAACGCCAGCAGCGTGCCCGCACCGATTAGCCCGCGCAGCGAGCGTGCTCGGGGAAGAAGGTGGGGAAAGGCTTGGTGTTTCATGGCTCTCTGGTTCCTCAAAGCGGAGGCACGATGATGTGAGCGCGCATGACCTTCTGCACGGTCATGGTGGCGACGCCGTTGCCGCAGGGATCGGCCGAGCCCGAGATGGGCGCCACCGCGGCCATCGCGGTCAGCGTGACGTCGAGGGGAGTCCCTTGCACGCCCGGGAGGTCGATGTTGGTTTGGTGCTTCTCGGTCATCTCGACCGTGACGAAGCCGGTGGCGTTGGCGAGCGGACCGAAGCTGCCGGTCTCGGTGCCGGCGACGGACGGTTCCAGCAAGGTCTCGCCGTTGTTGGCGGTGGTAGCGGTGTCGAGGTCGCCCTGATCGATGCGGTAGCAGGAGCTTTCCGCCGCACCCGAGTAGGGGCCGTTGGCCATGCAGGGGCGCGACGTCATTTTGTCGGTGTAGTAGGTGCCCTTGGCGCCGATTTCGGTGATGGCGGCGGTGGTGCCGAGCTCGGCCAAAGCGTTGGTCTGAGCCGACTGTCGGCTGTAGCCCACCGCTTGATCGATTTGGCTGACGTTGCGCACCGCGAAGATGCCGATGGCCGTGATCAGGGTGGTCACCATCACCACCACCACTACGGTCGTTCCGCGCTCGCCTTTGCGAGAAAAACGAGGTTTGGGCTGAATCACCAATTGCTGCCCTCCAGGTTGCGAAGCGGGATGTCGCTCTGGAACGTGCGAACCCGGGCAAAAACCGTCCCCGATGGCGTCGTCAGGCCGATGCGGTAGCGGTCGTTGCTGGCGCCACCGCTACCGGTCGGAATGTCACGCTCGCGATCCGCCTCGCGCGAACGGACGCTGAAGCGAACGTGAATGCCGCGGAGTAACTGTGTGGAAGCGTAGGTGTCGTTGACCTCGTCCACGACCGGAATCAGCGCAGGGTTGATAGCGCTGGTGGCGCGCCAACCTCGCAGCTGCAGGTCGACCGCATATTCGCCCACGATTTCGCGGGTGCTCGGAATTTCGTCGCCCGCCGGAGTCAGCTCCACCCGCACCAGCTCGGCGCGCTTGCCTTCGTACGGCAGCGCGCTGGCCCCGCCGCCCGTGCCCAAGCCCGAGGCTTTGAACAACGCGGCGTAGCCGGCGTCGTTCACCATCGGCCGGATGTTGTAGCGAACCAGGTCGATCACGGCCAGATCCATGTCCTTGCCGTCGCCGCGGATGCCGCACTGAATGCCGCCGCTCTCGGGGCGCACGAGCCTCGGTGCGGCGGCGAGGTTGACCAGCGCCAACGCGGTGATGGGTCCGGCCGAGGCCGACACCGACGAAACGACGGCGTACTGATCCATGCCCTTCTTGCGGAGGCGAACGATGCGGCCGTTGCCGCCGACCAAGAACATGGACTGAAGCACGGCCAGGTTCGAAGCGGTGGCGGTGTTGGAGGGGCTGAGCCCGGCTCGCGCCGCCGCCGGCGTCGAGGTGTTGATCGAGACCTCCCAATTGCCCTCGCCGTCGTCCAGCACCGACGCGGTCGTCAGCACTTCTGGCATGTCGAGGGCGCCCGCGATCACGATGCCCTGCGGCTTGATGTTGGCGTCCGCCAGCTCCGTGCCGGCCACGGGAGCCGGGTCGGTCTCGATCAGCACGCTGCGCAGGCGTCGCAGCATTGCCGGCCAGTTGGCGGCGGGGCGATTGCAAACGTGCGGGTCGTTGTCGATGTTCGGCGTGACCAGGTGACCGGCGCGCGCGATGTCGCTGGACAGCCGCTCGAAGCCCGATACACCCGCCAGAGTGGCGTTGGCCACGCGGCTTTCGCGTTGGTAGAAGCGCGAGGCGTCGCGTGAGAGCGCGAACACGACGATCGACAAAAATAGCCCGCCGGTCATGGCGACCATCAGCTCCACCAGGGTGAAGCCCGCGGCCCGGGCGCGGGGGAGGCGTCCGGTTTTCGGCGATGGAAAAAGGAATGCTCGCATCAGATCTGAGAGTGTTGGCGGATGCCTACGGTTTGGTAGACGAAGCGATAGCGCTCGGTGGCAAGCCCAATGGCCGTTGCTTGCACGGGCGTTTGAGTGGCCGAGCACATGGTGGTGGTCGAATCGAGCGGCACTCCGCCGTCTCTCAGCCAAAACACGCGGATCTCGGCGCGCAGCATGCCATTGCCGCCTACGCCCATCGTATTGGGATAGAGCCAGGCCATGCGCACGTGGGTGCAGAAGCGCGCTTGCGACAGGTTGGCGTCGCTGAGCGGATTGCCGAGCGCGTCGAACGCCGCGCCGAACTCACGCGCCGAGATGTAGGCCGGGCGTTGCCAAGCGTTGGTGAAGTTGAGCCAGCCCGCACCAAATGCGGTCTGCCAGGCGGTGCCGTCCATTTCCAGCTGACCGGCCCAAGCCTGGGCAATGCGCTGGGCCATGGCAATGTTCTTGGCGTGCGCGTTGGAAACGACGGTGATCTTTTGCATCGCGATGATGCCCACCACCGCCACCGCAAATAGCGCGAGCGCCATCATCAGCTCGACCAGCGTGTAGCCGCGCTCGCGACCGCGGCGCCATTGCGCTCTGAAACCGCTCATAGGCCGAGCCTCGCCATGCCGTTGGGTAGAATCGCGACCGTGCGCAACAGGCCCAGGCCCTTGCCGGTCCGTTGCACGTCGACAGTGGTAGCGCCCACCATCGCCGTCGTGGGCGCGCTGCCGTCGAACGAGATGAAGCTGCGCCCCATGGGCGTGAAGCAAATGTCCATTTGGGTCTTGCTGGTCGCGGATTGGTCCTTGGCCGTGACGGTGAGATCACTCATCGGCACGAGCGTCGCCACCACGCGCGATTGATCCGGATTGTTCCAACCGTTGCTCAAACAGCCGAGCCCGGGCTTGGCCGCGCACGTCACGCTGGAAGCGTTCTGCGCCGCCGCAGCCGTGGCGCCCAGCACCGATTCGACCACGGTGAAGCCGGTCGCGGATCGGTAGCGCACCATCACGGCGGCGCCGCGGCCCAAGGCGCGCATGCGCGCGGCGCTGTACAACTGCGCGATGCGCTGCGCGGTGTCGCGCGACCGCCGCTCGCGGACCTGTTGGGTGATGGTGGGCGTGGCCAGCGCCGCGGTGATGCCGATGATCAGGACCACCACCATCAGCTCGATCAGGGTGAAGCCGCGGCTGGCATGCCGAAGGCGAAGGCGGAGCTTGGAAGGTTGCACAAACACGAGAAGGCTGAACGTACAGCAAGGTACGTGCCCAGGGTTTCGCTTTCTAGGTACCTGAAATCAATTGGATTTATTGGCATGTAGGCGCCTTGGCGACCCGTAAGAAGTGCGGCGCTGTGTAAACGTTGCGGGGTCAGGGGCGGGCGGCGCCCGCGCTTTGGGTCAGGGCGGGTGGGACGCGCAGGCCCGGGTTCGCGGCCGGCTTTTCCTCGGCAGGCGGAGTCGGGCTACAACCGCGGCCATGGTTTGCCGCCGTGTCGTCACCCTCGCGTGCTGTGTCTGGCTTGCTCTCGGTTGCTCGAAGAAGGAAGAGAAAATGGAGCGAGGGAGCGCGCCGCCACCCGTGGCCAGCTCCAAGCCCGGCGCCTGCGCCAGCGGCGGTGGCAGCGTCTCCGACGCGGTGAGCACCGCCTACTTTCCGAAAGTCGCCGGTAACTACTGCATCGATCCGAACGGCGACGCGCGCACCTACGGCGAATCGGCCAAGGGCACGCTGGAGACCGTGTGCACCGAGCTGCTCGACGGTGAGTGCGAGGTGTACAAGAACTACGGGCTCAAGCGCGTGGTCACGCTGCGCTACGTCGACGGCGCAGGCTCGCCGGGAACCGTGAACGTGATCACGTCGCGCTTCGCCAACGCGGAAGGCGCCTTCGCGTTCTTCACCAAGCGTGTGATCGCCGACGGCGACCCCGTCGATGGCACGCCGAAAGAGCTTCCCGCCGGCGCCGAAGGCGCGCTCGGCACGGGCATCGCTTACGTGTGGCGCGGCGAGCTGGTGGCCGAGCTCAGCTACGCCAACGAGCTCGAGACGCCCGATCAAATCAAAGCCACCAGCGCCAAGGTGCTTCCGGAGCTGGCGCGGCAGATCGGCGACCACCTGCCTGGTGACGTGAGCCCGTTGCCGGCGGTGCGGCTGCTGCCCACCGAAAGGCTCGTGCCCATGGGCGTCGCCTACGCGCATCGCGACGCGCTCGGGGTGACGGGTCTCGGCTCGGGCGCGGTGGGTTATTACCAGGACGGCAAGGACCGCTATCGCGTGGTGGGGCTGGCGCGCGCCGACGAGGATTCGGCCAAGGACGTGATTGGGACGTTGAAGAAGCTGCCGGGCGCCAAAGTACAAAAAGACCTCGGCTTCGACGCCGTCGCTTTCTCGACGCGCGAGGCCGAAGGCGCCCCGCAAGCCGAATGGCTCGCCGGCCGTTCGGGCGGCAACGTGATCATCGTGGGTGACGAGCCGCTCAAGCTCAAGGCTGGCGCCGACGCTGCCCACTTGTCGGGTGACAAGCGCCTTTCGCTGCTGAAGTCGGCCCTGAACCCCAAGCTTCCGGTGCAATAGCGGCACGCGGGCGGCGCGCGAAATCCCGCGCGGCCGGCCAGCGGCTGCGGTCGCGGCTTCGGCCTCGATTGGCGTGGCGCGCGGTGAGCGGCTAGAACTGTAACTCGTGGATTTCGATCTCAGTGAGCATCACGCGCTTCTCCGCAGCAGCCTTCGGCAATTCTTCAAAGAGCGCGTAGCGCCGCACGCCCGCGAGTGGGACGAGGCCGAGCATTTCCCGAGCGAGCTGATGCCGGAGTTGGCTCAGCTGGGCCTTTTGGGCATCAAGATCCCGGAGGCGTACGGCGGCGCCGGTCTCGACATGTCGGCCTACGCGATCGCGGTCGAAGAGGCGGCGCGCGTCGACGGCTCGCTGGCGCTCACCATCGCCAGCCACAACGGCCTCGGCACCGGGCACATCTTGGCCTACGGCACCGAAGCGCAAAAGCAGAAGTACCTGACCCGAGCCTGCACCGGCGAGTGGCTGGCGGCGTGGGCTTTGACCGACCCCAGCTCGGGCTCGGACGCCGCCGGCATGCGCACGCGCGCCGTGCGCGACGGTGACGATTGGGTCATCAACGGTAGCAAAATGTTCATCACGCAGGGGTCGGTGGGCGGCTTTTGCGTGGTGTTGGCGCGCACCAATTTCGAAGCGCCAGCGCAGCGCGGAATCACCGCTTTCATCGTCGACACCAAGACGCCCGGCTATTCGGCGAGCAAGAAGCTGAAGAAGCTGGGCTGCCGTTCGAGCGACACCGTCGAAATCACCCTCGAGCAAGTGCGGGTGCCCGACAGCGAGCGGCTGGGGGAGGTCGATCAGGGGTTCCTCGATACGATGCGCATCCTGGATGGCGGGCGCATCTCGATTGCCGCGATGGCGCTGGGCCTCGGACGCGGCGCGCTCGAGATGGCGGTGACCTACGCCAAGCAGCGCGAGGCGTTCGGCAAGCCGATCGCCGAATTTCAGGCGATTCAGTGGATGTTGGCCGACGCCCAAACCGAGCTGGACGCGGCCGAGCTGCTGGTGCGGCGAGCGGCTTGGCTAGCCGACAACGGCCGCCGGTTCACCGCCGAGGCGTCCATGGCCAAGCTGTTCGCGAGCGAAGTGGCCTCGCGCGTCTGCAACAACTCGCTGCAGATCCACGGCGGCTACGGCTACACGCGCGAGTTCGACATCGAGCGCCACTTACGCGACGCCAAGCTGTGCGAAATCGGCGAAGGCACCAGCCAAGTGCAGCGCATGGTGATCTCGAAGCATTTACTTCGTAGCTGAGTTCTCCTCCGCGCTTCGCTTGGTACGCCATGCGATTTTTCCGGGCGGAACCGCGATCGGCGCTCGGCCTCGCCGAGTTTGTCGCGGCGGTCTCTCATGCGTCGATCGTGATCTGCGCTCGCCAAGGTCGGGTGAGGGCGATCTGGCTCGCGCTGTGCGCGAGCTCATCCAAGAACGACCTCGTGCGGCTCGGCCGCAGACCATACGCGGAGCAAACGTTTGCGCGGCGTACCAACCGGCGCCTGCACTACTCCGTGCGTTGGATGACGTGGAAGCCGAAGGGCGTCTCCACGAGATCCGACACTTCGCCCGGCGCTAGCTTGAAGGCAGCCTTCTCGAAGGCGGGCACCATCATGCCGTGTCCGAAGCGCCCGAGCGAGCCGCCGCGCTCGGCGGCGCCCGGCTCGTCGGAGAACTCTTTCACCAGCGCTTCGAAATCTTCGCCGGCCTTGGCGCGCTTCAGGGCTTCGCTGGCGCGGGCGAAGGCTTCGGACTTGCTGCGGGTCACGCTGGGCGAGGCGCGCAGCGCGCCCTGGTAGGAGACCAGCAGGTGTCGCGCGCTGATTTCGCTCGGTTGCCCGGCAGCGTCAGCGCCGTTTTCCGCGGCGCCTTCGCCGGTCTTGGCGGCCGCCGCGCTGGCCTGTGGGGAAACCGCGACGCGCGGAGGCTCGCCGGGGCCTTCGAACGTCGTCAACACGCAGCCAGACGCCCCGAGCGCGCCCAGCAGCACGGCCGCAAACCCAACGACCTTCACGGGTGGGGGCTCGCCTTGACCGGCGCTTTCACGGTCGAAGCCGCCGGTTCGGCCGCCTTGTCGCCCTCTTCCGAACCGGCAGCGGAACCGCCGCCAACCAGACCGAGGCCGACCAGAATGCTGACGCTCACCAACGCTGCGAGCACGGCGTACGGTGCCCACTCGGGGAGCCAATCGGAAGCGACCGGGGTGGCGCTGGCGAGAGCCGGGTGCTCGTCCTCCTCCTCGTCTACTTCGTCTTCCTCGTCCGCGTCGTCCTCGTTTTCGACGGGGGTCTCGTCTTGATCCTCCTCGTCTTCCTCGTCCTCTTCGTCTTCCTCGTCCTCTTCGTGCTTGCTGGCGACGGGAGCGGCCGCTTTCATCTCCGGAGGAGTCGACGCTTCGGCGGCCTTGGGCGGCACGCTGATCGGCGCGACGGCGGTGCCGGCCAAGGCGGCGGCAGGGGGAGCAGGCTCAGACTTGCTGACGCCCTCGGGCACGTTGCGCACCAGCGTTTGCTCGTCATCGCTACCGCCCCACTCGCCGTCGATCTCGTCGGTGGGCGGCGGCGGCTCCGAAACAATCCTCTTCTTGTCTTCGTCGGTCATAGGTCTCTCTCCCTCAAGCCACTTCTGCCCAGGCAGACGTCAACACGGCGTCCGGTCGCCCCACGACGCTGGTTTGCAGCACGTAGCGACCGTCGCCGACCGCGAAGCCCTGGGTGGACAGCACATCACCGGGCCAAACGGGCTTTCTGAATTGAACGCTGAGCGCCTTCAAGCGCGCTGGATCTCCGCCGCAGGCATGCTGCAGCACCGCGCGACCCACGAAACCGTAGGTGCACAAGCCGTGCAGAATGGGGCCTTGCTCGAAGCCGACCTCGCGTGCAAACGCGGGATCGGCGTGCAGCGGGTTCAAGTCGCCGGTGAGCCGATAGAGCAACGCTTGCTCGGGGCGCGTCGCCTGCTCGACGCTGAAGGTCGGCGTTTCACCCTGGCCTTCGCCAAGCTTGGGAGCTTCGTTCTTGGGCGGGCGTGGGCCACCGAAGCCGCCGGCGTCGCGGATCAACAGCTGCCACTCGGTGTCGAAGCAAGGCTCGCCATTGAGCGTGGTGCGCGTGCTGAGCACCACCTGGGCGAGCTTCTTCATGTCGTAGATGCCCTCGATTTTGCCGACCGTGACGAGCGTGCCCTGCGGCGGTAGCGGACGGTGCAGCCGCAGCGTCTGGCCGCCGTGCACGAGCCGTGTCATGTCGCATTGCGTCTTCACGAACAGCTGACTCACCGGACCGTAGGCGGGGATGACGGCGAAGGTGGGCAAGACGCGCGGGCCGCGAGCTTCGTATAGGTAGTCGAGCTCGGCGGGCGTGGCGCCCACGGCGAGCGCGTACAGAGCGACCGTCTTCCAGTCGTAGCTGAAGCTGACTGGTTCCGTCTCGAAGCCGATTGTGGAAGTATCCAGCGCCATACGCGGTCCTTTGGGGCGCGCCACCGTTAACGCGCACCCCAGTCCCGCGTCAATCGCCATGGCCCCTTTGCACCCTTCGCCGAGCCTCCTCGAGGCCTTGGCGGCCGCGTTTGCGGCCAATGGTGTGGACCCGCGGGCCTGGGCACTGGGCTTTGCGCGGGCGACGCCGGCCGTCACGTTGGTGCCGGCCTTCGGGCTCTCGGCGGTCCCGGCGCAGACGCGGATGATGCTGGGCTTGGCGCTGGGACTTTGCATCGCGCCTGCGCTGTCGGCCGAGGTATCGACTGGGGGGCCGTTCTTGCTCGCGCTCGCTCGTGAGGCGTTCGTCGGCTTGCCGGTCGCGTTGCTGGCCTCACTGTCCGTGTACGTGGCGGCCATGGCCGGAGGATTGGTGGATGACCTGCGCGGCGGGCGTGAGAGCGTGACGCTGCCCGCCTTGCCCGAGGCCATGCCGCCGGTTGCCGTTCTATTCGCGCTGCTGGCTTCGATCGCGTTTTTAGAGACGGGCGGGGCCGCCCGCGTGGTGAGCGCGCTCTCTTCGCCCCTGCTTTCGTCGCGGTTCTCCTGGGCCGCCGTCTCGCAGGCGCTGGCCGGCTCGGTCGAGCTAGCGTTCGCCATTGCGGCTCCGCTGGCGGTGGCCGCCGTTTTGCTCGAGGCGGCAAGCGCGCTGATCGCTCGCGCCGCCTCGCCCGCGTTCGTCGGGCCCGTGCTGGCGCCGCTCAAATCAGTGGCGTTGTTGGGCATTTTGGCGCTGGTATTCCAGCGCATTGCCGAGCTGCTAGCGCTTCTGTCGCGCGGTTTTTAGCGGGCGAGCGCTCATAAGCCGATGCGATAAGCGACGTTCAAACCGAGCGAAAACACCGAGTTGCGGCCGGTGACGGAAGCCTTGTCTTCGAGCGGATCGCGAGCGGGGGTGTCGGGCAAGAACCAATTGCCGAAGCGGAACGAACCGCCCAACGACCAATGCTGAGTGAGCTCGTAGGCTCCGCCCAACGCGATGCCGAGCGTGCCGCCTTCGGTGCGGATGGTAACGCCGGAGGGCCCGATCAATGGCTTGTCGTACACATCGACGACTTGAAAGCGGTCGCTCAAGACGACCAAGCCCCCGGTGAGCCCCACCCAAAATTCCGATTTTTCGGCGACGTACGGGTAGTAGCGCAGCATGCCCTCGAGGGTGAGGTACTTGCGGCTGTGATTGCGTTCGATGTCTTTCGGATCCTCGCCGGGTGCGTCGGTGGTGGGAATGAGCCCGAGCAGCAGTCCGGCGCCGAACGCCAAGCGCAGATTTTGCCGATACAGCTGCCAGCCGTCGAGCTCGAAGCTGGTGTCGCCCGCTTTGCAGCCGCCCTGGCTGCACACCTGGGCGCCGGGCAGGGTCAACCAACCGAAGCCCGCCTCGGCGATGCCGGTGGGGCGATTCAGCGCGTGAAAGCCGCTGATCACGCGGGGCTCGCTCTCCGGATCGGCCGCGGCGGCGGGCGCGCCCAGCAACGCCCCGCTGGTGGCCAGCAACAGCCCGGTCGCGAGCGCGGGCCTCACGGTTGGCGATCTCCGAGCAGTCGCGCGGTGATGCTCGTGTCTTGGCGGCCCCCGAACACGCAGGCGCTGAGCTCGGCGCCGAGCTCACGTGCGTTGGCCGAGCGTGCCAGCGGGTCCTTGGCCAGGTTCTTGGCCACCAACGCCGCCAACGCGGGCGGAGCCGCATGACCGCCGCCGACAGCGCGCAGATCGGGCGGGACGGCGCTGACCTGCTGCACCAAGATCGCCACCGCGCTCGCGCCGTCGAAGGGCGTGCGCCCGGTGATGCACTGAAATAGCAGCGTGGCGATGGCGTACACGTCGCCTTCCGGGCCCACGCTCCCGCCCTGCGCGCCTTCGGGCGCGATGTAGCGCGCGGTGCCGAGCACGGCGCCGTCGCGCGTTGCAAAATCGGGATCGCGCCCGGCGCGGGCCATGCCGAAATCGAGCAGCTTGACGAAGTCGCTGTCCGCTCCTCGGCGCACCAGCATGATGTTGTCCGGCTTCAAATCGCGATGCACGATGCCGAGCGAATGCGTTTCGCCCAGGGCGTCGCACAGCTGCAACGCCACGTGCACGCTGCGCACGACGCCGAGCGCGCCTTGCGCGGCCAAGAGCGCCGACGTCAAAGACATACCATCCAGGTATTCGAGCACGATGAACGGCTCGCCGCCGGGATATTCGGCGGTTTCGTCGACCACCCCGAGCATCAGCACTTCCGCCACGTTGGGGTGGCGCAGGCGCGCACCAATGGTAGCCTCGCGCCTGAGCCGAGCCGTGGCGCTTTCATCCCGCAATAGCTCGCGGTGCAGAATCTTGAGCGCCACCGGGCGCTCGAGGCCCAGCTGCTGCGCCAGGTAGACCTTGGCCATCGAGCCTTTGCCCAGCAAACGCTCGACGCGAAACTGTCCCGCGATGACACGACCCAGATAGTTGTCGGCTGCCACATTTTCGTGGCCGGGTCCGGTGGGTGTGCCGTCTTTTGGGCAGAACAGCACGGTTGCGGGATAGCGCTCTCCACAGCTTGCGCAGCGGCGGGCCTGCCCGCCCTGACCAGGAAGAGCTGTCATGAAAGCCCGAAGTTAGCATCGCCAAAGGCCTGTTGGTCATGTACGCTGCGCCCCCTTCATGACGGACGAAAACCCCAGCAATTCTCCACCCGGCGAGCCGCCTTTGGCTCCCCGTCCGGAGGGGGCTGCGGGGGGCTACCAAGTCGTCCTGCCCACGTTCGAGGGTCCGCTCGACCTGCTGCTGCACCTGATCGAGCAGCACGAGCTCGACATTCGCGACATCCCGATCGCGTTCGTCGCCAAGAAGTACGTCGAATACATCGTGTTGATGGAGGAGCTGAACATCGACATCGCGAGCGAGTACCTCGTGATGGCGGCGACGCTCACTCACATCAAGTCCAAGATGCTCTTGCCGGTGCCGCCGGCGGACCAAGAGGACGACGAAGAAGAGGGTCTCGATCCGCGCGCCGAGCTGGTGCGTCGTTTGCTCGAGTATCAAAAGTACAAGCGCGCCGCCGAGCAGCTCGGCGGGGGAGACGTGCTGGGTCGCGACGTGTTCGTGCGTGGCTTGCCTGCGCCCAGCGTGGAGGGACCGGCGCCGCTCGCCGGGCTCAGCTTGTTCAAGCTCCTCGACGCGTTTCAGAGCGTGCTGTCGCGCGCCAACACCAAGATCGATCATCAAATCGATCTCGAGCGTTTCTCGATCACCGATCGCATCAATCAATTGGTCGATCTGCTGCAGTTGCATAAAAAGCTCAGTTTCGAGCAGCTATTCGAAGGCGCGACCTCGCGCGGCGACCTGATCGTGACGTTCCTGGCGTTGCTGGAGATGACGCGGCTGCGCATGACGCGTCTCGAGCAAGAGGGGCCGCTCGAGCAGATTCACATCGAGCTGACCTTGGTCGACGCGGGCGTGATGGAAGAGGCCGCGCTGAGGGCCGAAGCCAGCTTCAGCTCCAAGCCGGTGGAGTACGAAGCCGAGCCCGAGCCTGATACGGAAGCCGACGAAGAGAATGCGCTGGCCACGCGCCGCAGCGGCGAGCAGGGCGAGCCGCGCAGCTTCGACGACGACGCCGAATTACCCAGCTTCGAGGACGAAGAGCCCGAGCTGACGGATCCCGATCAAAACGAGCAAGACGAGCCTTAGGCTCCAGCAACAACCGAACATGGCAGCGAAGAAGCGACCCCAGCCCCAGGTGTCCGCGCCCCGCGGTAAGACCTCTCCCGAGACCAGCACGAAGCCGCAGCAGGCCGCCAAACCCAAGAAGGCCGCCAAAAAACCGGCCGAGCCCGCCGCCGCGCCGTCGAGCGCGAAGCCCAAAAAGCCCGCCAAGAGTGCGACCAAGACGGGCAAAACGGCCGAGCCCACCGCGGTCGCGCCGGCTGAAGCATCCAAGCCCGCGAAGGGCGCGAAAGCGCCCGCGAAGGCGAGCAAGCCCGCGAAGGCGAGCAAGCCCGCGAAGTCCGGCAAGCCTGCAAAGGCGGACGCGCCCGCGAAGGCCGGCAAGCCCGTGAAGGCCGGCAAGCCCGTGAAGGCCGGCAAGGCGGCGAAGACAAGCAAGGCGGCCACGCCGTCCAAAGCAACCAAAGCCGTAGCGGCGTCCAAGTCGGCAAAGGCCGGCAGGGCGGACGCCAAAGCGACGCCCGCGCAACAACAGCAGCGGGCCGAGGCCAAAGCCAAGGCGCAGGCCAAAGCGCAAGCCAAGGCGGAAGCGAAGCAGCAGAAGAAGGCGGAAGCGAAAGCCAAAGCCGAGGCCAAGAAGCAGAAGAAGGCGGAGGCGAAAGCCAAAGCCAAGGCCAAGGCCGAAGCCAAGAAGCAGAAGAAGGCGGAAGCCAAGGCCAAGGCCGCCGCCAAGAAGCTCGCTGAGGCCGAAGCCAAAGCGCTCGCCAAGGCCAAGGCCCAAGCCAAAGCCGAGGCTCAAGCCAAGGCCGAGGCGGCCGCTCGCGAGAAGGCCGAGGCTCGCGCCAAGATCAAGGCGGAGCGAGAAGAGAAGCTGCGAGCCGTCGCCGAGGAGAAAGCGCGCGTACGCGCGGAAGCCGCCGAAAAAGCACGCTTGAAAGCCGAAGCCAAAGCGCAAGAACGCGCCGAGGCCGAAGCGCGTCGGGTCGAGAAAGATCGCGAGCGCATCGCCGCCGCGCGCGCGCGGCGTGCCGGCGCGGCTGCCGACGAGCCAGCCACTGCGCCGAGTGAAGCGGCCGACGTCGACGCCGGCTGGGACGGCGTCGATGGCAGCGGTGAAAGCGCCACGTCCGAGGAGCACGCGCTACTCGGTGAGGGCGAGCCGACGGGCGCGGAGCTGCAGACTCCCGATACCGCCACCTACCTGAAGAGCCTCGTCGAGTCGCTCATCTTCGTGTCCGACCACCCGCTCGACATCAAAGAGCTGGCACGCGCCGCCAAGATCGATCGCAAGCGCGCGCAGGAGCTGGTCGAAGAGCTGCAGCGTGACTACACGGGCCGCGGCATCCGTCTCGACGAGGTCGCCAGCGGTTACGCTTTCCGCACCAACCCCGAGTACGGCGAGTACGTGCGCGGTTACTTGTCGATGAAGCCGGTGCGGCTGTCGCGCGCTCAGTTGGAAACGCTGGCGATCATTGCTTACCGCCAACCCATCACGCGCCCGGAGATTGACGACATTCGGGGCGTGGATTCTGGTCCGGTGCTCAAGGGCTTGCTCGAGCGCGACCTGATCCGCATTTTGGGCAAGAAGGATGAAGCGGGTCGACCGATGCTGTACGGCACGACTCCGAGCTTCATGGAAGTGTTCAGCCTGAAGTCGCTGCGTGATCTGCCGACGCTCAAAGAGTTCACGGAGCTGAGCGAAGAGTCGCGAGAGACGTTCGAGACCGAGATCGGCGAGACGGCTCCGGAAGGGCCGATCGAGCTGCCGACGCACGACGCCGAGGGCGGGCCTGCCAGCGAAAGCCCAGCCGCCGGCGAAGGCTCGGAAGGCGAGGAAACCGAAGAAGCCGCGCCTAGCGAAGACGGTGAGCCTGCCGCCGAGGGCGAAGGTACGGACGACGACGAGGACTCGGACGACGACGACGATTCGGACGACGACGACGATTCGGACGACGACGAGGACGACGACGAGGACGACGACGAGGACGACGACGACGACGATTCGGACGACGAGGACTCGGACGACGACGACGACGACGACGACGACGACGACGACGAACCGTCGGAGAAGAAGTCGCCCGATGAATCAGCCGATGTGGCGCCGGAAGCTCCGGCCGAAGCGGATGACGGGGACGCCGAGGACGACGACGACGACGACGATGACGATGACGACGACGACGACGACGATGACGATGACGACGACGACGACGATGACGATGACGACGACGACGACGACGACGACGAATAGCTAGAAACGCGTCCGGCTGCGGCGCCGCAAGGCGCCGCTACTTCTTCTCGTCGAACTGCTCGGCAAGCTTGCTCACCTGATCGTAGAACGCCGGGTAGAGCATCAGCTTCTTCACGATTGCCCAAAAGGCCGGGTCGGACACGCGATCCGTCGGCGCCACCGCCTTGCCCTTGGCCGTCTTCAGCACCGCGCCCGGTCCCTTGGCGCGCAGCGCATTCATCTGCTCGACGAAGCGCTTGGTCGGAAACAGCTCGCCCGCCTCCCAGGCCAGCACTTCCTTCTGCTCGATGCCCAGGGTCGTCGCAAGATCGCGAGCCGTACAGCCAAGCTCTTTCCGCAGCCCTTTGATGTCGTCCGGCGTCACGGGCCGATGTTTACCATTTTTGACAACCGAGCCTCCGCCCTGGCCGATGGGTCTTTTGCATGCGCAGGGCTGTCGGTATCTGGGGGCTTTTAGGGGCGGCGCTGGGCTGGGGGTGCACGGGGCCGAGCCTCGAGGTTCCCGAGTCGCTCGGGTCGACCGTCCAGGTCGATTTCCAGCCGAGCGTCGGGGAGGGGGCGGTGGCGCGGCTGTTCCGGGCGCGCCTGGGCAACGTACCGCCCAGCGCCAGGCCCTGGCTCTTTCGTGGTGAGCTCTCCGACTACTACGTCCGATCGTTGAAGCACGGCGACGTGCCGAGCGCGCTTCAAGAGCGAGCCGTACCGCTGCGCTACTGGCACGCGGGCGACGATTGCATGTTGCAGCCGCTCGAGTGGCTCGAGCCCGAAACCAGCTACTCACTCGCGTTGACCGGAGTCGGGGTCGTGTTGGTCGCGCAGGCTCGAGCGGGCGCCGAGCAGCAGTCGCGGCGGCTATTTCCTCCGCCCGGCGCCACGAAGCACCGGGTTGCGGTGGTGTGCGAGCTCGACGGCGAGGAAGGGTTGGGCCCGCTGCCGCTCGAGCCGGGAGCGGCGGCGGTGCTTTCGTCGCCGGGGATGGCCGGTCAACCAGCGAGCGGCTGCATCACGTTGCAAGTAGACGGTACGCTGACGGAGCCTGCCGTGGCGCCACCGTTGCTGGGGCGCAGCCTGCTCGAGCCTTCCGCCTGGTTGCCGCAAGGCTCCGCTTCGGCTGAAAGCCCGAGCGCCGCTTGCAGCGAAGGCGAGCTCTTCTTCGGCGCGTGCCTGCAGGTGCTCGACGATCGGTTGCGGGTGACGCCGCTGGCGCAAGACTCGTTCTTTGCGCTGGCCGAGCCCGAAGGCGTAGTGCTGTCGGCCCGGGCCGGCTCCCGCAGCCTGCTGTTGCGGGGGCTTTCGCCGGCCGCGTCGCTGACATTCAGCGGCTCGGTGCTCACGAGCGATGGGCAGCAGGCGTCATTTCGCACGAGAGTAACGACCGCTGCCGCCCGGCGCCATCTGGTCCTCAACGAGGTGCTGGCCAATCCGCTCGGCCCCGAGCCGGACGCCGAATGGGTGGAGCTGGTCAACGACTCGGACCTCGCCGCCTCGCTGGCGGGCGTGTCGCTGGAGGACGCGGGGGGCGCGGTTCGCTTGCCGAACGTAGAGCTGCGGGCAGGCGAAATGGCGTTGCTGGTTGGCGACGGCTTCCGCGCCTCCGGCCTAGACGTTCCGGTGCCCGAAAGCGTTCGCCTCCTGCGCGTTCCGAGCCTGGGCGCGCGCGGCCTGGCAAACGGGGGAGAAGCCTTGTTGCTGGTGGGGAGGGAAGGCGTGCTGTCGCGCTTTCCGTTGTTGGCGGCGGCGCACCCGGGGCGCAGCGTGGCCCGCCGCACCCTCGATGGGGCCGACGACGATGCTGCTGGCTTTGCCGAGCACGGCGGGGTCGGCGCGTCGCCCGGCGCGCCGAACGTGCTCGGCGATTGAGGGGCGGCTCAGGTGCCCGAAATCGTCATGCCACTCACGCGCAAGGTGGGCGAGGCGGTCGACGTTTTCAGCTCCAAGTCATCGCCGACGGCGTCGATCGCTTTCAGCATCGCGTCCAACGTCGACGAGATGGTGATCTCGCTGACCGGAAATGAAAGCTCGCCATTTTCGATCCAGAAACCGGCCGCGCCGCGCGAAAAATCACCGGTGACGGGGTTGAAGCCGAAGCCCATCAGCTCCGTCACGTACAGACCGCGCGCGGTGGTTTTGACGATGTCGGCGGCGGGGGTGGTGCCGGCGGCCAAAATGAAGTTGCTGGTCGACGCACCGATCGAGCCGCCGCTACGCCCGGCCGAAGCGGTCGATTCGCGCCCGAGCTTGCGCGCACTGTACGAGTCGAGCAGAAAGCCCTTCAGCGTGCCGCGCTCGACGATCACGTTTTTGCGTGAGCGTAGGCCTTCACCGTCGAAGGGACGAGAGCCCGGGCCACGCAAAATCAGCGGGTCGTCGACGATGTTCACGAGGGAGCTTGCGACTTCGGTGCCTTCCCGCTCGAGCAAATAGCTCGATTTTCGCCACAGGGCGCCGCCCACGATGCAGCCCGCCAGGCTACCGACCAGCGAGCGCGCGACGTCCGGATCGAACACGACCGGAGCTTCGGTGGTGGGGATCTTCTTGGCCCCCAGCTTGCGCAGCGTGCGCCGAGCGGCTTCTTGCCCGATGAACTCGGCCGCCTCGAGATCTTGGTGTTGGCGGCTGGCCGAATAGTAGCTGCCGCGCCGCTTTTTGCCGCCTTCGTCTTCGACGACGGGCGACACCGACAGCGCCGCGTACGAGCCCCGCACCGCGCCCTCGAAGCCGGAAGACAGCACGAGCGCGCTTGCGCCGCTGGTGCGCGAAAACGTCGCGCCTTCGCTGTTGGTGATGCGCGGATCCGCGTCCAGAGCCGCGCGCTCGGCCAAGCGCGCTTGGGCGATGGCGCGCTCGGCGTCGATGGCGTCGATGCTCGCATCGAACAGCTGCAGATCCGGGTGAGGCGGCTTGCACAGCAGCTCCGCGGCAGCCGGGCCCGCGAATGGATCCGGCTCCGACAAGGCGCACAGCTCGAGCGCATCGGCAACGCAGCGCTCGATGCCGCGAGCGGTCAGATCACTGGTGGAGGTCGTGGCGACCCGGCCCCCGCGGATGACGCGGAGCGAGACGCCGTGGTGACCGGCTTCCTCGACGAGCTCGGTCGTGCCCAGGCGCACCTTGGCCGAAAGCTCCCAGCCGGTGCGGGCGCTGGCTTCGGCCACGTCGGCGCCCAGCTTGCGCGCGCGCTGGACCAGATCAGCAGCCAGCTCGAGGAGTCGGGGAGTCGGATCGATTGTGGGGTCGGACATGCAGGGTTTTCGTCAGTCCAGGCGACGCAGGTTCCATACCGCGAATCCCAGCCCCGCGGTGAGCCAGAACCCGAGCAGCAGCACAGCATAGCCGAGGGAGCTGCCCGCGAGCGGCTGCGTGCCAAAGTCACCGTGAAATTGTGCGTAGGTGCCCTGCACCGCGAAGCGGCGCAGCCCGAGCATGACGGCGCCCAACGTGAGCACTGCGCCGCCCGAGAGCGCCCGCAGCAGGCTGGCTTCGTCGTGCGCGCGTTCGAGCAGCAGTCGGCCGAGCAAGAAGCCGCCCGGCACGCTGGCGAGCGACAGCAGCAGCAGCGCGGGGGGCAGGGCCGACGACGCCTGCGCGGTGTCGACCAGGTAGGCCAAGCACCAGTCCGGCTCGAAAGCGAGGAAGTAGGCCGAGACGGGCGCGAACACCAGCAGGGAAAACAGGGTGGCGATGGCCAAGCCGCGGCTGCCGAGCTCGCCGGTCGTGACGCGACGCAGCTCGCGCCGGGCCAGCCACGCAAAGCTGACGCCGAGGCAGAGCCCGAACGGGAGCGCTATCAGCACCGGCATCGGGGCGCAGCAGAGCACGAAGGCTTGCCCGAGGAAATATCCGGCCGAGGCCTTGGCGAAGCGACGCTCTCAAGATACTACCGAGGGGTATGGATAGGTCCCGCCTCGCTCAGTTGCTGCAGGCCGTGAGCGCGCAGCAGGTGGATATCGCCACGGCGCTTGCGGAGCTCTCCCAGTTGCCGTTCAGCGATCTGTCGTACGCGCGGGTCGATCACCATCGCGCCCTGCGCCAGGGCATGGCCGAGGTCATTTTCGCGCCGGGCAAGACCGCCGAGCAGATTGCAGGCGTAGCCTCCCGGCTGATTGCGGCGGGGCAAGACGTGCTGGTGACGCGGCTCGAACCGGCCACGTTCGTGGAGGTCGCGGCGCGTGTGCCGGAGCTCGTGTACCGGGATGCCGCGCGCACCGCTTCCTTTCAGGTGGCGCCGCGTGCGCTGACGCCTGACGAGCGCGTGGCCATCGTGACCGCTGGCACCAGCGACGTGCCGGTGGCGGAAGAAGCGATCGAGACCTTGCGCATGGCGGGCATCGGCTGTCGGCGTTTCTTCGACGTCGGTGTGGCGGGCCTGCACCGGCTGCTTTCGGTCATGCCCGAGCTCACGCGCGCCGACGCGTTGATCGTGATCGCGGGCATGGAGGGCGCGCTGCCCAGCGTCGTTGGCGGGCTGGTGGCGGCGCCGGTGATCGCGGTGCCGACTTCGGTCGGCTACGGCACCGCGCTGGCCGGGTTCACCGCGCTCATGGGCATGCTGACCAGCTGTGCCTCGGGAGTTACGGTCGTCAACATCGACAACGGCTTCGGAGCCGCCATGGCCGTGATGCGGCAGCTGAAGCGGGCAGAAGTCGCTTGACCGAGCCCGGCGAAAAAAAGCCGCGCTTTCGCGGGATCGTGGGGCCCGTGGGGCGGGCTCATGGCCACGAGCACGGCTCCGGTCCTGGCCAGCATTCGCACGATGACGCGCGCGGAAGCGACGCGCTGCGCTTCGGGAATCCTCGGCTAAAGCGCGGCGCGGGCCTGGGCCAGGTGCTCTATTTCGACTGCTTCAGCGGGGTCGCCGGTGACATGTCGGTGGCCGCGCTGGTCGATTTGGGCGTGCCCTTCGAGGTGGTCGAGGGCGCCATCGCGGCGGTGGGGCTGGCCGGGGTCTCGGTGGCGCTGCGCCCGGCCCAAACGGGCGTGATCGGCGGCGTGCGTTTCGTGGTCGAGCAGCACGGCAAGCACCCGGAGCGCAGCTACGACGAGATCGTGCGGCTGCTGAAGGCCGCTTCGTTCGACGAAGGCACGCGCTCGCGCGCGCAGAATATTTTTCGGCGTCTGGCCGAAGCCGAAGCCTTCGTGCATCGCACCGACGTCGACGCCGTCACCTTTCACGAGGTCGGGGCGGTGGACGCCATTGCCGACGTGGTCGGGGCGGCGGCTGCGCTCGACTACCTGCAAGCCGAGCTCGTCTGTGCACCCCTGCCGATGGGACACGGCAGCATCCAGTGCCGCCACGGCATTCTGCCGCTGCCGGCCCCCGCCACCGTGGCCTGCCTGCGTGGTGTGCCAACCTACGACGCCAAAATCGAGGCCGAGCTGGTGACTCCGACCGGCGCCGCGATCGTAGCTTCCCAGGCCGCGCGCTTCGAACGTTGGCCCAGCCTGGTGCCCGTGGCCATTGGCTGGGGCGCCGGCACGCGCCAGCTGCCCGACCGCCTGAACGCGCTCCGCGCCGTGCTCGGAGCCCCGACCACCGACCCCGTCGTGGGGACTTCAACCGCGACGCACTTCGTCATCGAAGCCAACGTCGACGACATGACCGGCGAGCTGGCGGCGCACGCCATCTCCAAGCTACTGGAAGCTGGCGCCCTCGACGCCTGGGCCCTTCCCATCACGATGAAGAAGGGGCGACCCGGCCTCGTGCTCTCCGCGCTCGGCAACGCCGCGGGTATCGGTGTCCTCGAAACGGTCTTGCTCCGTGAGACGAGCAGCATCGGACTGCGTCGTGTCGGCGTGACCCGCACCGAGCGCCCGCGCGAAATGCTCGAAGTCGATACGGCCTTCGGTAAGATCCCCGTCAAGATCGCGCGCGGCCCGTACGGCCCGCCCCAACTCAAACCCGAATTCGACGCCTGCGCCGCTGCCGCTTCTCTGCATCAAGTGCCGGTTCGCACCGTCCTTGCGGCCGCCCTCGCCGCCGCCACCGATCTCGACCCGTCGCGCGCGGACTAAGGACCCCGCGTACGCTCGACGCATCGCGCTGGGCTTCGACCCCGTGCGATGCGTCGACGAGTCGTTGCGTCGACGACTCTCCGAGTCGTTGCGCCGCCCAGTCGTCGCGTCGTTGCGTCGCCCAGTCGTCGCGTCGTCGCGTTGCAGAAAAACTGCGGTCGACGGTGTCCCCGCAGCGCTCAAATGACTTCGCATGCGAAGTCATCGTAGGAGGGGTCGGCGCTGCCCTTGTAAGCACTGGTATTTCTGTGCAAATTTCGTATGGGTAGGGCCGCGGTAGCAATGACTTCGCATGCGAAGTCATTTCGGCGACGCGGCAAGGCAGTTTGGTGGCCTGCGCTTGAGGTCGGAGGAGCATCGAGATCTCGGAGGCGGAGCGACGGGGCGGGGGCGCAGCGGCGTGGCGTGGCGAAGTCGCAGGTCGGCGGCACTTGGGGGACTGGCGGCGGATGGCGGCCGACGCACGGTGGCGGCCGGAACGAGTGCGCGGAGTGCGGCGATTTTCGGGAGCAGTTGCTCGGCACGCGTCGTGCTGGTGATTCACCGCATGACAGGGGGAAGGCGCCCACCCGAAGAGTACGGACCCTTGCCGTTTCCACCGCCGGTGCTGGCGGCAAAGACGCCGGATGAGCTGGCAACGCTCGCGGCTCTCGACCGCTTCAAGCGCGCGATGGGCTTTCGGCGCGAGATGCAGCAAGCTCTAAAGCCGCTCAGCATTTCGTTTGCGGAGTGGCGGTTGCTCGAGGCGAGCTCGCGCCTGATTCAGCAGACGGCAGAGCCTGTCAGTCATCTCGAAGTTGCGCGAGAGCTGGACGTCGGCGAAGGCTGTGTTTCGCGGCTGATGTGGCGGCTAGCGGGGCGGGGCCTCGTGGACCACGACCTCGACGGGCGGGGCTTGCAGTACCGAGTCCTGATGACGAACGAGAGCGAGGGCCTCGTGGCGGAGGGGTACGTTTTAGCTGCGGCCGCGGGGAGTCCGCGACGCTGAGCTCAGTCGGGTCGTTCGAGCTTGAGGCCCGAAGCTTCCCAGCCGAGCACACCGCCTTCGAGGAAGGCGCACTGCACGCCTTGCTCGGCCAGCTTGACGGCCAAGTCTTTGGTGCGATCGCCGGAGCGGCAGTACAGGACCGGGGGGGCGGGAAGCATGTGCAACTCTGCCAGTCGCGTCTCGATCTCCTCGATCGGCATGTTGATGGCGCCGGGCAGGTGGGCGCGCTTGAACACCGCCGGCTCTCGCGTGTCGACGACACTGACGCGGCCGGCTTGGAGCAGTTGCACGAGCTCCTCGGGGCGAATGGCGCCCTCGGCGCGGGGCAAGTACGGCTCCAGCAGCGCGCGCAGCTCGGCTTTGCGCATGGCGCCCACTTTGCCGCCGACGGGCCTGCCGCCGTGGAACACGACGAAGGTGGGCACCGACTGCACGCCCATCTGGCGGGGGATGTTGGGCGACTTATCGATGTCGAGCGTCACCACTTTGGCTTTGCCCTCCAGCTCTCGCGCCAGCGCCAGCAAATCGGGGGCCATCTGCTTACAGGGGCCGCACCACTCGGCTGAGAACTCGAGCAAGACGGGTAGCTCGCTCGTGAGCACTTCTTGCTCGAAGGTGCGCTCGGTGACGACGGGGAGGGCGGCCATGTTGGAAGGCGCTAATATTGTCATTTCCGCGCGAGCCGCAAGCCGTAGTGGTTGCCCAGCCGATGGAGCGCCCAGGTCAGCGAGACCACAGCGAGGATTGCCGTCACGGAGCTGCCTGCGGTCGTCTGCGGACCTGCCACCAACGCCCCGAGGCTCCGGCTGGAGCTGGCGGCCCCGAGCCCGGCGGCCGTGCCGACGCTATCGAGCAGAAATGTCCAGATGGGCGTGAGTGCCAGGTGGGCCAAGGCCGGGCCGGCGGCCGCCGGCAAGCGTTGGTTCAAGAATACCGCGAGCGGCATGTAGCCCAGGCTTCGCGCGGCCCACGTGGGGTCGACCACGGCCGCCCGCAGCAGCGCGCTGCGCACCACCCAGCCCACCTCGAGCGAACGCAGCAAACCCAACAGCACCAGGCCTCCGGCCGGCGTGACCCCCACCGGCCGCAGAAACGCCAGCAGCAGCACGACCGGCACGGCTGCGATCCAATCGGTAGTGAAGGCGAGCGTCACGTCGATCCAGCGCGGCCCGCTCCCCGCCAACGCTCCGAGCGGTACTCCGACTCCCAGAGCGAGCAAGAGCACGGCGCCGAGCGCCAACGCGTCGCTGCCCAAGCCGACGAGCAGGGCGGGGGCATTGGGCAGCAACGCGCCCACGACCCCGAGCACGAGCCACAGCCCGAGGATGGCTTGCGCCAGGCGCAGCTGGAGCGTGGGTGCCACGCCTTTCATGCCTCGTCCCCGTCGAGCTCGTCGGTGGCGTGAGCGGCGGCGGCGAGGCGCGAGGGAATGGTGACGAGCAGCTCCGAAAGCAGCGTCAACCCCAGCAGCGCGCCCATCATCAAATTCACGTCACCGTGGTGCAGCGCGTCGGCGCACAGGGAAAGCACGCCGCCGTGACCGCGCCGCAGCTCGAGCGCGAGCGCCAACGTGAGCAACATGGGATACGACGCGACGAGTGAGGCCGAGGTCGCCGCGACGCGCGTTCGGGCGCGCTCCCACAGTCCAGCCGAGCGATCCCAAAACGCCGTGCCGCCGGCGATGGCGATCGCCAAAAACTGTAGCAACAGCACGTGTAAAGCGCTGCCGGGCATGGCCGTCAAAACGACGCTGCTCACGCTCGAGCCGTCGCGCGCGCGGCCGAGCTTCCACAAGAAAGCTTGGGCCAGCCATTTACCGAATTGGGTTTCGGTCACCAGGGCCGCAACCCGGCGCGGTCCTTCGAGCACCGAGTAGTCCGCGCCCTCTTGCAGCCACAGCTCTTGCCAGCGCCGCGCGGCATCGGCCGCTTGCTGGCGCGTTGGGGCGCGTGAAAATGCTTCACCGCGGCCGGTGATGTGCATGAGCACCGGCTGCAAGCGCGCGACCCGCGCCGCGTCGGCTTCGTTCTCCACTTTGCCGAGCGCCGCAATCAAGGCTTCGAGGGCGTAGGTGTCGGCGTGGATCACGTCGTCGCGCCGCAGCGTGAGCGAGCGCTCCGCAAGCCGTTCGACCGCGCGACGCACGGTCGTGGGACGAAACTCGATCGAGCGATCTTGCCAAAAGCGACCGAAGAACAAGAGCGCCCGCTCCGGCGTCGCCACGTCGTCCACGCCGGCCACGCGCATGCGCAACGCCAACGGACCCAGCGCCAGCGCCACCCGGCCGCGCGCGCTCGGCTCCAAGCTGTCCAGCCGAGGCAAGACGTGCGGCAACGCCGCCCCGCCCAGTCGTAGCAACTCGTCTCGAGCCGCTACGGTTTCCGGCCCTTCGTCTTTGGCGGCGGCGCGCATGGCCCGAAGCGCCCGGTCCCGCACGTCGATGGGCGACAGGTTGACGAACACCGGCAGCTGCTTGAACGCCCAGCCCGAGTCGGGGCGTTTGGCGCCGTTGGCGGCGCCGTAAAATCCGGCGATCAATACCGCCAGCACCGTCAGCAGCAGGCGCAGAACCCTCGGGAAGACCCGGCGGAACGTCAACTTGCCCGGGCGGGCGGGGGTCATCGGTTCCGGGTGCGCTCAGCGCAGCAGCAAGAAGCCGGCGATGGCGACCAGACACATGGCGACCAGCACCAACGTGCCGACCATGGATGGCGGAAGGCCGCTGGTGGGGATGGACACCGGGTCGTCTTCGAAGCCGAAGGTCGGGGGAGCGTTCGAGACGCGCGGCGCGGTGGGCGTGCCCGAGGCGGGCGTCGAAGCCATGGGATTGGTCATGCCGACCATGGTGTGACCCACGCGCAGGCGGCGTGATTCGCGTTGAGCCTCTTGGCTGGCCGGCGGCGTGTACACCTCGGGCGCATGCACGCTGGGGGCGCGCACCGTGGCTTCGGCGGGAGCCTCGGGCAGCGCATATTTTTGGTACGCCAGCACGTCTTGGGGCCCCGGCGGGCTCAGGGCGCCTTCGAACACGGCGACGATGACGGTGATGTTGTCGTGACCGCCAGCGCGATTCGCGCGGTCGACCAGCTCTTTACAAGCGTCGAACGGATCACGGTGGCTGAGCAGCACCTCGCGCATCTCGTCGGCTCGCACCATGCCCGAGAGGCCGTCGGAGCAGACGAGCAAGGTGTCGCCGTGGCGCAGGTCGACGTACGTCAGATCGACTTGCACGGTCTCGGCCGTGCCGAGCGCCTGCAAGATGATGTTGTTGTGCTCGAAGGTCTCGGCTTCTTCTTCGGTGAGCTGGCCCGCTTCGATCAGCTGGTTGACCAGCGACTGGTCGCGGCTGACCTGGACGAATTTGTCGCCGCGCAAAACGTAGGCGCGGCTGTCGCCGACCTGGGCCACGAACAGGCGTGAGTCGAGCAAGGCCGCGATGGTGGCGGTCGTGCCCATGCCGCGCCGCGTCCGGTCGGCACGGGCTTCACCGAAAATGCGCCCGCCCGCTTCTTCGACGGCGTTGACCAGGCGGCGCGCGAGGTCGTCGTGGCTGGTCGGGGGATCACCCTGCGAGAGCTTTTCGTAGATGATGTCGACCGCGAGCTGGCTGGCGACCTCACCGGCGGCGGCGCCGCCCATGCCGTCGCAAACGCCGAGCACGGTGCCGCGTTCGGCCACGCTCTGGACGCGGTCGGACTCCATCAGGCTGCGACTTCTGCGAGTCAGATCTGCGACGAGGAAGTTGTCTTCGTTGTGCTCGCGGATCTGTCCGACGTCGGTGCGGCCGAACAGGCGCACGCGAATGCCCGCGCTGGAGGGGGAGTCGCCGTTCATCGGGCTCGTGACCCCGTGCCGAAATCCAGCCGGAACAGATGCTGGCCGATCCTCACGTGGTCACCGGGAACGAGCTCACGCTCACCACGGATACCGAGGTAGGTCCCATTCGAAGAACCCAAATCCTTCAGGGTGAAGGTGTTGGTCGCGGGATCGCGGACGATGGCGGCGTGTCTGCGGCTCATGAATGGATCCGTCGTAAACACCACATCCCCCACCTCCCGCCCGATCACGGTTTCTTCTCGAGTCGGATAGTAGACGTCGCGGGTGACGCCCTCCACCGTCCGCTGACACAAACGCGCATAACGCGGCGCAGCGGGTGACCCGAAGACTTGGGTCCCGCGCTCTGCTGCAGGGCCAAGCCCTCGCTCTGCGTCGCTCACGACCTCGAACCTTAACACTTCAAGACCTACCAACACCAAGTCTGCGTGCTGCAGCCGTTCTGGTGCTCGAAGCCGCACATATACCCCGTTCACCGATTCGAGGTCCCGGATAAAAAATCGGCCCTCCCGGAACTGCAGCCGAGCGTGGCGCGGAGATACATAAGGGTCGTTCACGAGGAGAATCGAGCCTTCCTCGCGGCCGACGTCGGTTTGCTCGCCTTCGATCTCGTATTCGCGGCCCGGCTTTCCGTCCTGACCGATGACCACGAGCTTGGCGCGATCTTCGGGCCTGATGCCGGCACCGAACTGAAAGCTGGTCCCTGCCGCGAACGGCGAAGCGCCAGCGGCGGGCATTGCGGCGGTTCCGGCCGCCGCCGGCCCCAAGGCCGCAGGCGGCGCTCCATGCGCGCCGGGCATCAGCGGGGCCGCGATGGGCGGAGGCGCACCTTCACCCAGCTTGGCGCCGCAGTATTGGCAGAACGCCATGTGAGGCGAATTGGCGCCGCGGCAACGCGAGCACGCAACGACCGCAGGGGCGGCCACTGGAGCGGGCACGTCGCCAGGCAGGGGAGAGCCGCAGTTGGCACAGAAGCGACCATTGGCGGGGTTGCCGGTGCCACAACGGAGACAGCGCTTCTCGCTCGTCGCGCCGAAGTGCAGCGGTGGCGCGGCAGGGCGCGCGGCAGCCTCGGGGCGGGGCACGGCGGCCGGCGCAGCAGCGGGTGGCGCGGGGGCTTCAGGCGCGGGCGCGTTCAGGCGATTCCCACAATCCTGGCAGAACTTGAGACCGTCCGGGTTGTCCCGGCCGCAGCGGCTGCAGTTCACGACGTCGTGGCCTCTTCTGCCGTTCGCACTTAATCCTGCCCTACGAAGGCGCGACGCTACCCGACCCGGCCCCCTACGGCAACAACACCGCAAGCCTTGCGGGGCCGGCTTCGGGGCTGGCCGACTTGGTCGCCGCGCGCGGCGGCTCCCCGACCGCCGCTGACGGCTACCAGCGGGACAGCGGATCTCGAGCTTCGATGATGATCTGTACGGCCAGCCAATGTGCCAGGCCGAAGCCCAATGGGCCTGCCGCGCGGGCTTGGCCGGTCGAGTCGTAAAATCGGCGGAACAGCACGGGTTGGTAGGCGGGAAGCAGCGTGACCACCGTCCGCTCGCTGATTTGATACTCGATCCCGACGCCGAAAGTCAGGGCGGCGCCGCCCGAGCTGGCGCCCCATTCGTTGCCATAAATGGCTCCCCCCAGCCCGCCTAGCAGGTAGGGGGTCAGGCGATTGCCGCGGTCGAAATAGTAGCGACCCTCGGCGAGCAGGCGCTGCAGAATGCCGAGGCGCAGCAGGTTGGACGAATTCAGGCGCGAGAGTTGGAAGCTGGCGCCGAGGTAGAACGGCCCGCGCGAGCGATAGCCGACGCGCAAGCCCAGCCCGCCGCCCGATCCCAGGATGCAAGGCGTGGAGGCGCCTTCCGGGCACACCGAGCCGCTATTCAATAGCGTCAATGTGTGCAGCGAGACCCCGTACTGGAGGTACTCCACGCTGGTGGGTGGTGGAAGTGCCGGCGTTTGGGCGTAAGCCGGCCGCGCCGTGACGATTGCGACCAGAGCCCAACCGAGCGCCAAGACGACGCCGAAAGCTGGTTTTCGCTGATACTCGGAGCGCGCCTTAGGCATCTCGTTTTTTCACGGGCTTGACGAACGCTAAACCATTCGTCTAAAGCCGGGGCAAGCCCGACAGAACAGAGCCCGACGATGGAAATCTACCTCGACAAGCGTGCCGTCAAACAGATTCGTTTATCGGCGCAAGAAGCCATCGAAGAGGACGACATGGAGTCCCTCCGTGAAGACATCCTCGAGGCGTTTACCGAAGACCAGGTGGAAGAAATCGAGCGGCGCCTGGACGCCGGCGACTTCTTCGAGTTTTTGACCGACGTCCTCGACGAATGGGGCGGGGACGACGTCGACGAGCTTCTGGAGCTGCTGGAGACGCAGCTGGGCGAGGTCGGCATCGATCTCAAGACCGACCAGAAGGGCGGCGAGTCCGAGGACGACGACGAAGAAGACGGCGACGACGACGTCGACGTCGATGATGACGACGACGAAGACGACGAAGACGACGACGAGGAAGAGGAAGAAGAAGACGACGAGCCCTGAGCTCGGACGTTTTTTTCTACCCGCGCCGTCAGGGCAAGCCGGCGGCGCGCTTGATATAGTCGTGGCATTCGCCCGACGTCGCCGCCAGCGTGCCGCACAAGAGGTGCGCGCACGCGGCGTAGCGTGACTCGGGTAGCCGCTGCACGATGATCGACAGCGGGGCGCAGGTGCCGGCTTGGTCGCCGGCGGCGCGTGCCAATAGCGCTTCTTGAAAGAGCGCGTCGTCGGCCAGGCGGCTCTTGCCGTGCTTTTCCCAGACGCGGCGGAGCTCACGTCGTGCGCGCGCCGGGTCGCGCAATTGGTCGCGGTAGATCTCGGCCACCTTCAGCTGCGCCTCGGCGTAGCGCCCGCGCTCGTAGCTGCCGGTGATGATCGCGCTCTCTTGCTCGGACAGCATGCGCTCCAGGTGTAACAGCGCTCTTTCTGGTGCCCCGAGCGCTAGCTCTTTCTCGGCGGCGCGAAACAGCGCGTCGTCCCAGTAGGCGCCGCGGGGGTAAGGAAACTGCGTCGCGCACGCCAAGTAGGCATCGCGGGCCTCGGCGGCTTTCCCCTGTTCGTCCAGCTCGCGAGCGCGACGGTAGGCGAGGGATTCGCTGAGCTCGGTGTTTGCCAGAGCTTCGCTTTCCGCGGACACGTACGCCAGCACCTGCTCGCTGCCGCCCTGCGTGCGTAGGTAGTCCAGGTGCTGGCTCAGCGCCAAACGCGCGAGACCCGAGTTGGGTTGGCGTCGAATGGCCGCCGCCAAGTGAGCTTGGCCTTCCGCTTCGTGCCCGGTCTTGCGCAACAGATCGGCGATGGCAAAGTCGGCGCGCGCGCGCCGTTCGGCGTCGGGGCCCTGCGCGGCCAGGCTTTCGTACAGCGCTTGGGCGCGAGCGGTTTCGCCCGCGCGGGCGTAGCTGTCGGCGGCGCGGTAACGTGCTTCTTCGGCGTCGCGCGGCTTGTCGGCCAGCGCGGCGGCGCGTTCGTAGTGCTGAGCTGCTTGCGCGTGATGACCTTGGACGCGCGCGGCTTGGGCCTGCTCCGTCTCGCGCACGTACGCGGCCGGCGGCGGCGAGCCGCAGCCGAGCGCCGAACAGAGCACGAGCAGGCCGAGCGCGCTCGCTCTCACGCGCCTTCGTCTCCGGCTTGACCGGCTTGGGCGCGCGCCTCGAGCGCGGCCACGAACAGCTCGTACGCGATCAATTGCACGGCCTGGCCCAAGTTGACCGACGGCTGATCGTCGGCCATCGGAATGCGCACGCGCGCCTGGGCGCCCATCAGATCTTCCTCGCTCAGCCCGGTCTTTTCGTTGCCGAAAATGAAGGCGATGCGTTCGCCGCGGGCGGCCCGCGCGACCGCGTCTTGCGCGGCCCGGCGCGCGACCAGCACCCCGGAGACGCCGCGGCGTGCCGTGGTGGCGTAGGTGAAGTCCACCTCGCTGAGGGCCGTCTTCACGTCGGGCACCACCGGCGCCGCTTCCAGCACGTCCAGCGATTTTACGGCCATCTTGATGGCCATCACGTGGCCGGGCTCGGCCATTTTGCCGGGCTTGACCAGGACCAGGCGCGTAAAGCCCATGGTCTTCATGGCGCGCGCGGCGGCGCCGACGTTCTCCGGATAGTGAGGCCGCACCAAGACGAACTGAAGCAGAGGATGAATGGGAAGCTGAAGCATGTCCGGCCGAAGGTTTATTCGCTGAGGGGCCTGGTGGGCCACACGCAGCGGAAGCCTAGCGTGGGCTCGCGCGTCTCGGGCGATTTGCCGACGCGGGCGGCTCCGCGCAAGAACGCGGCCGAGCTGGCGAAGCTGCCGCCTCGCACCGTGCGCTCGCCAGTCGGTGGGGAGCCGTAATCGGGCGTGAAGGCCGCGTCGGTCCATTCCGCGGCATTTCCGGCCAAATCGAGGATGCCCTCGGGGGTCGCTCCGTCCGGAAACGAGCCGACGGGGGCTAGCTCGGCAAAGCCGTCGCTGGCGTCGGTCGCGTCCACACCGAGCCGGCCGTGGTTCGTAAGCTTGGGATGCCAGCTTTGCCCCCAGGGGTAGCGGCGGCGTGTCGCCCCGCGCGCGGCGCGCTCGAACTCGGCCTCGCTGGGCAAGCGCCCGCCGCGAAAGGCGCAATAGCGCTTCGCGTCATCGAAGGTGACGAGGGTGACCGGCAACGTGGGGCGCTGAAAGCGCTGGCCGCCCCCTTCGAAGCCGGCGGGGCCGCAGCGCCCGACCGCCACGCAGCGCGCGTACTCGGCGACCGTGACCTCGGTGCGCGCCATCCAAAAGGCGGCGACGTGCTCGCGGTGAGGCGGCGTCTCGCTGGCGAATGTCGACTCGTCGCAGCGGTCCGGCAGCGGCTCGCGCTTGCAGCGCACCAGCGCGGCCAGCACTTCTTCGTCGCTCGAGCCCATGTCGATGGCGAGCGGTCGTAAGTACACGGCGGAGCTGCGCGCGGCGCGCAACGTGACCACGGCGCCGTGCGGCTCCGCGCGTGGCGCGGAGGCGGCGGAAGCGGACGGGCTCTTGCTCAAGCCGAGCGCGGTGAGCGCTGCCAGCGTGAGACGGGCCCGAGTCATGGCGAAAGCTCGACCCCTTCGCCGCTGGGCGCGGGCTTGGCGTCGGTAGGAACCGGCGGAGCCTCGCGCGGCGCTGGGCTCGGCTCGGCGGGCTCGGTGGAGGTCGTGGGGCTCGGGTGAGTCGCTTTGCGCGCGCTGCTGCTCGGTGCGGGCGCCTCCGGAACACGCCGGGAGATCGGTTTTTCGGCCAACCACGCCAACGCCACGTGGGGGCCGGTCGGCTCGGCCGGGCCGACCAGCTCGGGCTCGCGCAACATGTTGGACAGTTGCAGCGCCGCGACGCCCAACAAGCCGCCCAGCGCCATACCGCCCGCGAAGGTGCGCAAGCCGTGCCGCTCGGTGGGTGCGCTCCAGGGGGCGTTGCGGTGGTGCTGATCGGGCAGCGTTGGCTGCATCTTGCGCGTCGGAATGCCGAGCGCTTCGGCCAGGGTTTCGCCGAGCTCACGCGCGCTGGGGAAGCGCTCGGCTGGGGTCTTGGCCAGCCCGCGCGACAAGATCGCGTCGACGTGGGCGTCCAACCCGCAGATGTCCGCGATGTTGGGCGGAATGTCAGTGGTGATGCGCGTCGCCACCGAAACCGCGTCCTCTCCGGGGAAGGCGCGGCGCTGACTGAGCGCTTCGTACAACGTCGCGGCCAGCGAAAATTGATCAGAAAGTGGCGAAAAAGTGCCCTTGGTGATGCATTCGGGCGCGCTGTACGCCGGCGTGCCCAACAAGCCGCCGTCGCGCGTCAGGGTGGAGTCGGGCACGCGCGCGATGCCGAAGTCGGCGATCTTGGCGCCGGTCGGGGTCAAGATGATGTTCTGCGGCTTGATGTCGCGGTGCAGGACGCCGGCGGCGTGGGCGGTGGTGAGGGCGTCGCCCAGCTCGCGTGCCAGGCGCGCGCCCGCTTCGGCGCCCATCGGCCCGCGGCCGATGCGCTGCTCCAGCGTCAAGCCTTCGGCGTACTCGAACACCAGGTACAACCCCAGCTCCGGATCCTCGCCCATGTCGTACAGGGCGACGATGTTCGGGTGCGACACGCGTGCCGATGCGCGCGCCTCCTGGCGCATGCGGTCGATCAGCGCATCTTTTTGCTCCGGAGGGATGACGAGATCGTCGCGCAGCAGCTTGATGGCGACGTGCCGATCTACGACCGGATCGTGCGCCAACAGCACGCGCCCCATCGCGCCACGCCCCAGCAGGCGCAACGGTTGGTAGCGCCCAATCGGGCTGAAGCTGAGAGCGCCGCCTTCGTCCATACGTGGGGGGCCAAACATGTAACACGGGCCAAAACCGGCCGGAGCCTAGCCGGTGGCCGGGACCGTCAACCCCTGGTCAAAGCGCGGCCTACTTTGGCCAGATCACTCAGCCCGCGCACGTCGCCGGCCATGACTGGGACCAGCCAGAGGCTTTCTGGTGGAAAAAGGTGGCGTGCCTTTTCGACCTCCGGCGCTTCGCTCCGCGCACGGTCCTGCTCGTCGGCTTGGGCCTTCAATAACTGGTCGGGGGTCAGCTGGAGGCCGCGCGCCGTCAGCAGCGTGGCCAGCGCGTCGGGGGAAGCGGGCGCGGTGACCGCGCGGTGCACCCGGTTCAGCACCAGGGCATCGGCGCGCAGCCCCAGCCGTCGCAGCCGCTCGGCAAAGAAACGCGCCTCTTCCAGCGCGGGCGCGCTCGGCGCCGCTACCAACAAGTAACCGAAATCCGGTTGGCGGAACGCGCGTGACACCTCGCTCGCGCGCTCTTTGAACCCGCCGAACAGCTCGTTCAGCTCGCCCACGAACGCGGCCATGTCTTCCAGGAACCCGCGCCCGGTCAGGCGCCCCATCGTCCGAAGAAGGGCGGCTACACCGCGCGCCAGCAACCGCACGCTGAAGCTTCCCGACGGCTGCATCGCTTGCACCAGCCAGCGCATGGCGGGGCTGTCCAGCGCTTCGACCAGCCGCTCCGGGGCGTCCAAAAAATCCAGCGCCTCCGACGTGGGAGGAGTGTCGAGAACGATCAAGTCGTAGCGCCCCGACTTGAGGACGCCCAGCACCTTCTCCATCGCCATGTACGACTGCGTGCCGGCGAGCGACGTGGAGACGTGCCGATAGAATTGGTTGTGCAGGATCTTCTCGGCCACGGCCGCCGACGAGGCGTGCCGGGTCACCAAGTCGTCGAAGGTTTGCTTGGGGTCGAGCATGGCGACGCTCAGGCTGCCGGACGCCGGCGCGCCCACCGCCGAGAGACGCTCCGGCGACACTTCCGCTTCGACGCCGGGGGCGAGCGAGATGCCGAGGCTATCGGCCAGCCGTCGCGCCGGGTCGATGGTGAGGCAGAGGACCCGCCGCCCCCGCTGGGCCGCGGACAGGGAGAGCGCAGCCGCGACCGTGGTTTTGCCCACCCCGCCGGCGCCTGCGCACACCACCACCCGGCGTCGGGCCGTGAGTCGCTGGAAGCGGTCGTCGGTCATCGGGCGCCGTAGGCCTAGCATGGCTGACCACGGCGTAACTCCACGAAATTTGTCCGACTCGGGGCAGCTCCACCAAGCTATGCGCACGATGTCCCACCGCTCCCTCGAGACTGAACGCCGTCACGGCCGCTCCACCGATACGCTCGTTTCGCTCTGCCGCCTGCTCGATGCGGCTCGGCGAAACAGTGGCTTGTCGGCCGTGGCGATCGCCGACGCTTCGGGCTGCCTCGTCGCGGGCTCTGGCGCCGCACGCTTGTGCGAGGAGCTGGCTGCCATCTCGACCTTGCCGGCCAACGATCCGCGCCTCGAGGAGCTGGGTTTCCGTGGCCCGAAGCCGCCGGTGCGCCAGCTGCTGATCGACGGCTTCGAGGTCTCGATCAGCGCGCTGGGAGAGGCCGATGACTCCGACTACGTCCGCTTGAGCGACGGCTGCCGCCGCATCTTGACCGAAACGCCAGGCCAGGCGGCCGCGCGCTGACACTTGCCGAGCGGGGCGCCAGGTGGTTAAGCCTCCTGACCCCTTGCTCGACTTGCACTGTCACTTCTTGCCCGGCATCGACGACGGCGCGCCCACCGTCGCGGACGGCGTCGCGATGTTGGAAGGCCTCAAGGCGCTCGGTTTCTCGCACGTGGTGGCGACGCCGCACATGCGCCCGGGCATGTTCGACAACGAAAAGCAGGGGCTGACGGCCGCCTTCGACGGCTTCTTGCCGCACGTGGCCGGTCGCGCCGTGCCCGAGCTGTCGCTGTCCAGCGAGCACTACTTCGATGAGCGGGTTTATACGCGCCTATTGAACGGTGAAGCGCTGCCGTACCCCAGCGGCCGCGCGGTGCTGCTCGAGTTTTACGAGATCGACTTTCCGCCGATGATCGAGGAGCGCTTGTTCGACTTGCGTCGACGCCAAATTCTACCGGTCATCGCGCACCCCGAGCGCTATCGGAAGTTTTGGGACCAACCCGAGGCGCTCGAGCGCCTCGTCGACCAGGGGGTTGCCACGCTGCTCGATTGCATGGCGCTCACCGGCAAATACGGCCGTCGCCCGCAGCGCGCGGCCGAAGAGCTGCTGGAGCGCGAGCTCTACCAAGCGGCTTGCACCGATCTGCATCGTCCCGCCGATCTTCCGGTCGTCGAAAAGAGCCTGAAGCTTATCGAGAAGCGCTACGGCAAAGACGAAATCCGCTTTTTGTTCCAAGACGGACCGAGCGCGCTGCTCCAAGGCCGCCTGCCCGAAATCGACTGAAAACTTGGCCACGGCCGGCAAAGCCGAGTAGCCGCCAGGCATGGCACGAAGCTCCCTTCGCACGGTGGTCGGTATGCTGGCTGCGCTGGCCGTCACGGCTTCGGCGGCGGTGGCGGACGCGCGCGTCGATGGCGGCTCGTCGTACAGCAAAGCGCAGACGTACAGCGGCGCGCTGCGCTACGTGCGCGTCGACCTCGGGTACGAGGTGGTCGAAAAAGACCCCGACGCCGCCTACCTCATCTTCAAATACACCGCCCCGGGCGGGGGAAAGAACAGCGCCGTCACCGGCACCCTCGAGGTCGTCGAGTCGAATGGCGGGGTGCGCCTGTTCGTGAGCCTGCCGCGGATGCCCGAATACTACGAGCGCGTGTTTCGCGACGGCTTGCTGAAGAAGCTGCGCGACGAATACGGCGCCCCCGCCGTGACCAAGAAGCCGAGCGACAAGGCGCCTGCCGAAAAAGCGCCGGGCGACAAGCCCGCGGCGCCGGTCGAAGGCTCTTAGCTCCGGCTCCGGGCCCCGGTCGCGGCTAGCGGGTGCCTTTGCGCTTTTGGGGCTTGGGCGCCAGCACCTTTTTGGTGCGCTCTTTGTAGTGCACTTTGATCGGCACGCCTTCGAAGCCGAAGGTGGCGCGCATCTGGTTGGTGACGAAGCGCTGATAGCTCGCCTTGATGTTGGCGGCGCCGCTGCTCATGGCCACGAACAAGGGCGGCGAGCTCTCGGCTTGGGTGACATAGAAGATGCGCGGGGCTCGCCCGCCGTCGGTGGGCGGCGGCTGGCGCTCGATCACGTCGCGGAAGAACCGGTTCAGCTCGGCGGTGCTGATGCGCCGCTCCCACTCGCGCGAAATCCGCACGACCTTGCTCACCAGCTCCGAGACACCGCGCCCGGTCTTGGCCGAAAGCTCCATGATCGGCGCGAATTTGGCGAAGCCCAGCGTGTCTTCGGCCTGCTCGCGCGCCTTTTTTTGCTCTTCGCGCGACAGCAAATCCATCTTGTTCAGGCCGATGATGCAGCCGCGATTGCGGTCCATGCACAAGCCCAGCAGGCGTGCGTCTTGCTCGGACACGCCTTCGGTGGCGTCGCACAAAAGAACGGCGATTTTGGCGCGCTCGACTGCGCGCAACGCCTGCATCACACTGGCCAGCTCGACCTTTTCTTCGACTCGTGACTTGCGACGAATGCCGGCCGTGTCGACCACCCACAGGGCCTTGCCGTCGTAGGTGACCTTGGCGTCGAGCGCGTCGCGCGTCGTGCCCGGGCGGTCGTCGACCAGCGCTCGCTCTTCGCCGTTCAGCCGATTGAACAGTGACGATTTGCCGGCGTTGGGCCGACCGAGCAGCGCGATGCGCGGGATTTCGTCTTCGGGCGGGGCGTCGGCTTCGTAGGCGGGCAGAGCCGCGACGATCTTCAGCGCCAGCTGCGCCGTCCCCAGGCCGTGCAAGGCCGAAACGTTGACCAGCTCTGGCACGCCCAACGAAAACAGCTCGGTGGCTTGCAGGGCGGTGCCGGCGTTGTCGACCTTGTTGGCCACGTAAATGACCGGCTTGTTGCTGTGGCGGAGCAGGCTCACCGCTTCGCGATCCGGCGTCGTCGGCGGCAAGGTGCCGTCCAGCACGCACACGATCACGTCGGCTTCGGCGATAGCCGCTTCCACGTGCCGGGCGATGCCTTGCTGCATCGGATCGCCGCTGGCAGGGTCGAAACCACCGGTGTCGACCAGCTGGATCTCGCGACCGGCCAGGTGAGCGGGCGCGTAGTGACGGTCGCGCGTGATGCCCGGCTGGTCATCGACGATGGCCAGCGATTTGCCGGCAAGGCGGTTGAAAAGGGTGCTCTTGCCCACGTTTGGGCGCCCGACGACTGCGACGATCGGCGTCACTTCTTGTCTCCACTGCCGCGGTCGTAGCCCAGCTCGGCCAACATGCGCGGCGTCTCTTTCCAGCGTGGCGTGATGCGCACGAACAACTCCAAGCGCACTTTCCGCCCCAGCAGTTGCTTGAGCCGGTTCTCGGCCCCCAGGCGCAGCTCTTTGATCACGGCGCCGCCAGTGCCGACCAGAATCTTGCGCTGGCCCACCTTCTCGACGTGGATGGTCACCGCAATCCGCAGCTTGTCCGACCCTTCGTCGAAGTTGTCGATGCTGACCGCCACCGCGTGCGGAATCTCCCCGGACAGATGCAACAGCACCTGTTCTCGCACGTATTCGCGCACGAAGAACGTGGACGGCTTGTCCGTCAACGTGTCTTCCGGGTAGCAAGCTTCGCCTTCCGGCAAGACCTCCGCAATCGCGTCCAGCAGCCGGTCCACGCCGTCGTTCTTCAGCGCCGACAGCGGCACCAGCGCGCGAAACGGTACCGCTTCCAGGTAGCTGTTCAGCAGCGGCAAGAGCAGCCCTTTGTCGCGGACGGCGTCGACCTTGTTCAGGGCCAAGATCGCCGGCACTTTCTTGAGCGACTTGATGCCCTTCAAGAGCTCGAAGTCTTCGGGTGCCAGGTCGACCAGCGGTGGCGTGCCCTCCAGGCGCTTCACCTTCTTTTGTACGGCCTTGCAGCCCGCGCTGGCGTCGGTCACGAACACCACCACGTCCGCGCTCTCCGCCGCCGAGAACGCCGAAGAGTTCATGCGCGAGCCCAGCTCGGTCTTGGGCTTGTGGAAGCCGGGCGTATCCAAAAACGCCAGCTCCGCGCCTTCGCGCCGCACCACGCCCAGCAAGGAATCGCGCGTGGTTTGTGGCAGCGGCGACACGATCGCCAAGCGCTCTCCCAAAATCTTGTTGAGGAGCGTCGACTTGCCAACGTTCGTGCGGCCGACGATTGCGATCGATCCGGCGCGCATTAGTTACTGTCCATGGTCTGATCGTGGTGGGGTCGGGGCGCCAAGCCAAGGCGGCCTCGGCCGTGGGGCCCCAGGATTCACTTCCCAGGGCGGGAGCTGCGCTCCCGAAGGAAGGCGAACGGGTGGCCCGACCCGGAGGGGTCGAGGCGCGAGTAGCGGGCCCCATTTCCCAGAATATGGGGGCTCGCGCAAGTTGCGGCCGTTCTCTCGCGAGAGTAACCGGGCCGGGTGCGCCGGAATTGGCTGGTAAGCCTCGCCTTGCTGCTCGCCATCGGCGGCCTGATTTGGGGGATCAGGGCAGGGGCGCTCTGGGCTCCGCACGAGGTCACGGTGGCCGAGCTTTCGCGTCGTATCGCTTTGAACCTGCTCGGGGGAAGGGAGCTTGCCATCCCGGGGGCGGACAATAGCCTGCCCATTCGCGCGGACTTGGGGCGTGGGGAGCTGCCTTTCACCTCGGCGGCGCTCGGTTTTCGGCTGTTTGGGCTGGCGGATTGGGCCGGGCGGCTGCCGCTCACGCTCTGGTCGCTGGTCGGCTTGGGCTCGTTGCACCTCGCGCTCCGCCGCCTGTGGAACGACCGCGTGGCCTCGTACGGCAGCCTGATCTTGGCCACGACGCCGCTCTATTTTTTGCAAGCCCGCGCGCTCTTGGGCGACGCGGTGACGCTAGCCACCTTCACCATGGCTTGGTCAGGCCTCGCGGTGGCTTGCCTGGGGCCCGATCTTTCCCGGCGGGCTCGAGCCTGCTTTGCGCTGTGGGGTCTGCTCGGGTTGTACGCGGGCTTCTGGTGTCGTGGCCCGGTGGTGAGCGTGGCGGTTCCGGCGCTGGCGGTGGGGCTCGCCGCGCTTTCCCACCGTCCTCGTCAACGCTTTGCCCGTTGGCTGTCGCTGGCCGTCAGCGTGATCGGCGCGCTGGCCTTGGCGCTCGGGTGCTCGGGTCTGGCCCTGGCCGGACAGACCGGTGAGTACTCGGTGTTCGTGGGCAGCGCGCTCAGCGCTTCGCCTCAGCTCGTCACCTTCGAAGCTTCGTTGGGCGATTGGGTGCACGCGGCGTTTCCGTGGAGCGCCGCCGCGCCGCTGGCGTTGTCGCTGGTGTGTCGGCGCCGCGACGAGCCCACCGCGGCGCGCGCCGCCGTCAACTCCGCCGCGCTCGGCCTCGGGCTCAGCCTGGCGGCGTCGGCGTGGCTCGCTGGCTACCTGGGCGGCGTGCTTCCGCCGGCCGTCTGCTGCTTTGCCGTTCTGGTCGCGGTGGGGCTCGACGAGCTCGAGTTGGGGCGGTTGGGCTCACCGCTGCTCGGCTGCACGCTGGCAGCGGCGGCCATCGTGATCGGGTGGGATTTGCGCGAGCTTCCGGACAAGACGCTGGTCGGTTTCGGCGTCGGCGCCGCCAGCCTGCCCGAAAGTCTGCACGGTTTGTCGGCGGAGCTTTGGCTGGCGGGAGCGCTCGTGCTCGCCGGGGGCTCGCTGCTGTGCTTGTACGAGCCCACGCCCGCACCAGGCACGAGCGATGCGCGAGGCGTGTTTCAGAGGCGAGAGTACCTCGACGTTTTGTCCACGCTTCAGAAGCTCTGGAACGGCAACCTGCTGTTCGCTCTGCTGGTTTTGGAGGCGGCCCTGGTCGGCTTCTTGCTCCTCACCGCCGTCAGCGAGCGACTCGTCCACTTGCCGCAGCTGGAAGGTTTCGGAACCTTCACGCGCAAGCTGGTGGCGTGGGCGGCGGTGTGTGTGCCGCTCGCGCCGCTCGCACCGCTCGGCGCCATGCTGCTGCGCGACTTGGCTCGCGTCGCCTTCCGCCCCCAGCAATCCGGCCAAAGCGCGGTTGCGCCCACTCGCGCCCAGGCCTTGCTCTTGGTCTTCGCGGCGCTGGGTGGTGTCGCCAGCCTCGGCTTCTATCCGGCCTTGGCCCGCCAGCTTTCGCCGCAAGAGGCGTTGGCAAGCTACCGCGCGCTCGCCAAAGCCAAAGAGCCGCTCGGTATCATCGGCGAGCAGAGCGAAGCCGCGCACTACCAAGGTGCGCCCGACGCCCAAAGCTTGGATGGCGTCGAGACCGCGTTCGACTGGCTCGCCAGCGACGCCACGACCGAGCGCCGTTGGCTGGTTCTGCGCAAGGCCGACTTGCCGGAGCTCAACGCGCGCTTTCGCTCGCTGCGCCACACCAACCTACCGGTGCTCGACGCTCGCTCGAGCGAAGTGCTGTTGGCGTCCAATCGTAAGGCCAAGGGCGAGCACGACGAAAATCCGTTCGCCCCAAGCGTGCTGGATGCGCCTCCGCCGATTCAGCACCCGCTGCACGCGGTGTTGGGCGGCAAGCTCGAGGTGCTGGGGTGGGGAGTGCGGTCCGTGACCGGCGACATCCAGCCGAGCGTCACGCCGGGCACGACGTATCGCTTGTCTGTCTACCTCCGGGTGCTCGCTCCCCTCAGCGGAGCTTGGCAAACGTTCGTGCACATCGACGGATTGCAGCGGCGCTTCAACGCAGATCACGAACCTTTGGACGGGAAATATCCGATGCGTCTCTGGCGTCAGAACGACGTGATTGTCGACACCACGGACATCCTGCTCGAGCCGAACTTCTCCCCGGGTGCCTATCGCGTCTACTTTGGACTCTTCTCGGGTGATCGACGCCTAGCCGTGACCGAGGGCACCCAGAGCGACGATCGGATCGTGGCAGGAACGCTCCAAGTCCGCTGACCGCCCAGGCTTTTCGGCGTGACAGCCACGGCGTGCGGCGGTAGAGCCTTTCTCGTGAGCGACGAGCCGCCCAAGCCCTCGGAAAGGCCGCCCGTGTCCAATCGACGCGGCTCGGACCGCATCGAGGTCACTTGGTCCGTTGACTGCGCTTCACGCGACACCTTCCTGTACGCCAGCATCGCCAATATCTCCGAGTTCGGCATCTTCGTGCGCACGCAAGAGCCGCTGGAGGTGGGGACGCGCCTCACTTTGACGTTCGCGCCTCCCGGCTCGGACGAGCAATTCGTCCTCCACGGCCAGGTTCAGTGGGTGAACGCGGTGCGGATGCTGTCGGACAACCCGAATCCGGGCATGGGCATCCGTTTCGTGGATCTCACGCCGGAGTCGCGCGCCCGCCTGATCGACACGGTACGGACGATCGCGTACGTGCGCGACAACGTAAACTAGGCCGCGCACACGCTCCGCCCCGCGAAAATAGCCTGCGTAGGCAGGTTCGCGCCGAAAAGTTTGCGCTATTTGCACGGTTTGCGGGCGATTTTACTGACCAAAGCGTGACGACAGGGCGGAAATCCGCTGCTAGAGTCCGCTCCGCATGTTGCCCCGGTTTGCCGCTGACTACCGTGCCCTGCTTTGGACGTTGGTTCTGACGCCCGGCTTGGTCGCCCTCCAATTCGCTCGGCCGGACCTGGTTCCGTACCTGTGGTGGGTCAGCTGCTACTTTGCGTTGTCGTGCGGCGTCATCGCCCACAACCACAATCATTGCCCGACCTTCTCGGACAAGCGCGCCAACAACTGGTTCGGCAACTGGATCAGCGTCTGGTACGGCTACCCCACGTTCGCCTGGATCCCCACCCACAACCTGAACCACCACAAGCTGGTCAACCGGGCGGGCGACGCGACCATCACCTGGCGCTATACCAACCGTCACAACGTGCTGGTGGCCCTGACGTACTTCTTCGTCTCCAGCTACTTTCAGAGCGACCCGATCAAGGCCTTCATCGCCAAGGCCAAAGCCAAGAACCCGTCGCTGTACCGACGCATCATCGGCCAGTACGTGTTCTGGGGCGGCTCGCACGTCGCGCTCGCGGCAACGGCGGTGGCGCTCCACGGCTGGAAGCAGGGGCTGTACGTGTACCTGATGGTGTGCGCAATCCCGGCGTTCTTCGCGCTGTGGACGATCATGTTGTTCAACTACGAGCAGCACGTTCACACCGATCCGTGGTCGGAGCACAACCACTCGCGCAGCTTCTACGGCAAGGGCATCAACTTCATGCTCTTCAACAACGGCCTGCACGCCGTGCATCACGAGCACCCTGGCACCCACTGGAGCAAGCTGCCCGAGCTGCACGCCGAGCTCGCTCCCAAGATCGATCCGCAGCTGAACCACTACAGCATGTGGTTCTACTTCTTCCGTCAGTACGTGCTGGCCACGTTCATCCCCAGCCTCGGCACCAAGCAGGTGGGCCGCGCCGGCTTCGAGCCGCCGGACGGTCGCGCCGTCGACCTCACGTCCGACGACGTGGACTCCGCCGAAGCCGGCACGAACGCGCCCATGTTCGGCGCGTAGCCTCGCCGAACAACTCTCTTGTTTCCACACGTGCCCGTGCCCGTGCCCGTGCCCGTGCCCGTGCCCGACGGTCCGTACTGATTTCGCCAAGCACCGTTGGTTTGGATGGCCGAGGTTCCTGGCGCGGCCCGGGCCGCGCGCGCGCAGGCAAGGCCTACCCAAGAAGAAAACGGATCTGTTCGGTGGTCTACGGACCGTCGGGCACGGGCACGGGCACGGGCACGTTTACGGGGTAGCGATCGGGCGGGTCTGTTGCGCTACGGCGACGCTTTGGGCTTCGCGGGAGCGGCGGCGGGCGGGCTCGCGGGAACGGGGGCAGCGGCGGCGGGGGCGCCGGCGCCGACCGCGGCTTTGGCTTTCTTGGCCGAGGCGACTTGCTCTTCGCGGGCGGTCAGCTCTTGGAGCGCCGCTTCGGCGCGCGAGCGGTACTCCGCCACGTCCAGCAACGCCTCGAGATTTTGACGCGCTTGCGACAGCTCGCCCAGAGCGCGGTAACAGTCCCCGGCTTGCCAGGCGGCTTCGTTGCCCGCAGGCGTGTCGCGGTAGCGGGAGTGCACCTCGGCATAGCGCGGCGCCGCCGCCGGGCAGCCTCGCTGGCGGCGCAGCGCCTCCACCGCCTGAAGAGCGGCCGCGGGCGCGTCGCTGCCGCCGCGCGCCGCGATCTCCTCGAAGCGCCGCTGCGCCTCCACGTAGCGGCCGCCCTGAAATGCCGCGCTCGCGGCGTCCATCGAGTCCGCCGCGGGCTCGGCGCCAGGGAGCGGCTCGGCCTCGTCGGCGGCGCCTTTCAGCGCGCCCTCTTTGGCGACGTCCGCCGCCGACGCCGTGGCCTCGCTGGGCTTGTCTCCTTCGCGCTCGTGCGGCGTTGGTGCTTCGCTCTTCGCGCTGGCGAGCTTGGGCATAGCCGACGCGGCAGCGACGGGTGCTTCGGCGCGCGCGGGGGCTGGGCGGATGGCCACGTGCTCCGCTTCGGTCTCGGCGACGCCGCGCTCGGTGACCAGCACGCTGTCGCGTGCGCCGGGGCGGCCGCGCAAGAAGAACAAGCTCGAGCCAATCATCAAGAGCAAGAGCGCGGCCATCGCCAGCTGTGGTCGCATGGCATACACCGCCAAGATCGACACCGCTCGGCCTAGCTTCTTCTTCAACGGCAGCTTGGCGTTCAGACGCCGTTCGGCTTCGAGGATCCCAAGCTCGAGGCTGTCGGGCGGGTCTACCAAGGCAAGCGCGCCCACCTCACGGGTCGCGCGCAAGCCGGAGCTCACACCTTTGCAACGCGAACAGTGCTCGATGTGCCGCTTGGCGGCCGCCTCGGTGAGCTCGTCCAGCTCTCCGTACATGAGGTCGAGCACGATGCGATCGAACTTCTCGCAGTCCATGCGGAGCCCTGCTCAAGAGGCGGGCGTACCTCCAGTGAACGGGGGAAATGAGGCCGAAATTGCGGCCAGATCAGCGAAGCGCACGGGCATACTCCTCGAACTCGCACAGGGCTTGTTTCAGTCGATCGAGCGCATAGCGCATCCGGCTCTTCACGGTGTTCTCGGGCACGCCGGTGATCTCGGCGATGTCGCGGAACGGCAGGTCGGCGATCTCGCGCAGCAGAAAGACTTCGCGCTGGTCGTCGGGCAAGGCCTCGACCGCCTTCAAGATCGACGCCTGCACCTCGGACGATACGGCCGCGCGTTCGGCGCTGGTCGACGGATGCTGAGCGGCCACCGAGTCGCCCAGCGTGCGGCCGTCGCCCGCGTCGCCCAACGGTTGGTCCAGGGAAGGGTGCCGGCGATGTTGCAGGCGCCGCAGTTGGTCGATGCACAGGTTCCGAGCGATGGCGTACAGCCAAGTAGAAAAGCGCGCTTCGTGTTTGAACTCGGCGGCGTTCTGAACGAGCCGCATGAAGACCTCTTGCGTGACGTCCTCACACAGCGCTGGGGTTCGCAATTGGCGCAGCACGAAGTTGTAAACCTGCTTGTTGTAGCGTTTGACCAACAAGGCGAACGCATCCCGATCGCCACGTTGGTAACGAACCATCAGCACCTCGTCAGAGGCATCTCCGCGAACGGCCGCCATCCCGTTCCGACTCTTTTCGGGTGAGCGGAAGATGCCGGGCTCGCGGGGGCGGAGCAGCGTGCTCCGCGCCTCAAGTTCAGACGCACGGGCCCGAGGAACGATCTTCCGATAACCTGGGACCCAAGGTAGCCCCCGCGGGAGCCTCTGGGCAAGGCGCGGGCGAGCGATCGCCGAGCAATCGCGTTCGCGAAGGCCATCAAACCTTTGATGAATCCAGGGTGGGGGGAGTCGCCCCCGGAGTCAATTTGCGGCTTGGCTAGCGCCCCTGGTCAGAGGAAGATGCGTCCCCTGGAGGAAGTCCGGCTTCGCTACACCAACGCGACGAGTGCGCTGCACACGCAGGTGCTCACCGGATCGACCACCACCGAGGGAAACCGATGCGACTCATGAATAGCTTCCGCCTCGCCGCGTTCGCAGCCGTCACCATTTTTTCGTCTGGCTCGTTTGCACAGACGCCCGCCGCTTCCGCCAAGCCTGCCGCCGCCGCGCCGGCCGCGTCTGCTTCGGCGGCCAAACCGGCGGCTCCAGCAGCCTCCGCCGCTCCCGCGGCGAGCGCTGCGCCGGCGCCCGCACCAGCGGCGACGACGCCGCCGGCCCCTGCTGCCGCGCCCGCCGCTCCCGCCGCGCCGGCCGCAACGGGGGATGCCTCCGGCTCCCTCGACGGCGCCACATACGTCGTGCGTTTGCGAGACTTGGAGCAGCGCATCGACGAGCTGAAGGAACAGATTCGCCGAAGTCACACGCGGCTGAGCCTGCTGTCCGACACGATTCTGTCCGGTGGGCTCGGCGGCGCCCGCGCGGAAATCACCTTCAAAAACGACCTTTCAAGCGCCTTCCGCGTGACCGGCGCCACCTTCGTGCTGGACGGCGCGGTGCAGTACAACAAGACCGACGAATCGGAGAACAGCGCGCTCGCGGCTCAAAAAGAGATCCCCGTATTCAGCGGCTCCATTCCGCCGGGCGATCACACGTTGCAGATCGTGCTGCGCCTGCGCGGCCACGGCTACGGCGTGTTCTCCTACCTCCGCGGGTACAAGTTCCAGGTCCCGTCCAGCCATACCTTCACCATCACCGAAGGCAAGACGCTCAAGCTCGACGTCGTGGCCTGGGAGAAGGGCGACGTCACGACGGCGCTCGAGCAGCGCCCGTCCATTCGCTACGTCGAAAATCTACGCGCGGGCGTGACGGGTGAAAGCGCTCCCGGTGGCGTGCCGGCCAAGGCGGACGCAGGCGCCAGCATCTCGGTCGGCGCAGGAGCAAAGTGATGAGGAGGTTAGGGGTCCCGGGAGCAGCGTTCGCTGCTTGCGGAATCGCGTTTTCGCTTTCGAGCTCGGCGTTCGCGCTGAGCGCGAGCGAGGCACAGGGGCGGGCCACCCTCGCCGTGCAGGGCGTCGAGTCGAGCATGACCAGCGCTCCGCCCGACTCGAAGCTGATCATCAAACCGCCCACCCCGGCCGAACGCGTCGCGGCCGGCGACATGCTGCTGCGCAACAAGGACTACGATCGCGCGATCGAGTCCTTGAGCAAGGTGCTCGAGCTCTACCGCCAGGGTAAGGCCCCCGAAGCCGCCTACGCCGATGCTTCGCTGCTCATCGGCGAGGCGTACATGTCGACCAAGCAGTACTTGTCGGCGCGCCGCCACTTTCGCGAAATCCTGGATAACGGCGCGCGCAGCCCGTACGACGGTTGGGTGGGCAAGGCCCTCAGCCGGCTGGTCGATATTGCGCTGCGCACCGACGATCTGCCCGCGCTCGACTACGTGTTCGAGCGGCTTTCCCGGCTGCCATCGACCGATCGCACCGGCTCGCTAGCGTACGCTCGCGCCAAGGCGCTGTACGCCAAGAAGGACTACGCCGCGGCCAAAGCGGCGGTGAACGTCGTGCCCGCGGGCTCTCCTTATACTCCGCAGGCGCAGTACCTGCTGGGCGTCGTGCTCTTGAAGGAGGCGTTGGCGGCGACGCCCGCGGCTCCGCCCGCCGCCGCGGCGGCTGCGGCCGCGCCCGGTGCCGCTGGCGCGCCCGCGCCGGTGGCTCCGCCCGATGCGCGCTTCGTGCAAGCCATCGAGCAGTTCCGCAAGGTGACGCGCATTCCCGCGACGACCCCGGAGCAGGAGCACGTCGTCGACCTGGCTTGGATGGCCATTGGTCGGCTGTTTTACGAGACGAACAACTACCTCGACGCCGTCGAGGCCTACAGCCACGTGGGCCGGAACTCGCCCGAGTTTTCGACGACGTTGTACGAGCTTGCTTGGGTGTTCGTGCGCCTGGGAGATTTTTCGCGCGCCCAGCGCGCCCTGGAAGTGCTCACCATCACCGATCCGAACAATCTCGAGCTGGCCGACGGCTCGCTGCTGCGCGCCGACTTGATGCTGCGCTCGGGCGATTTTCAGAACGCGCTCAACCTGTACCGCAACGTGCGCGAGCACTTCGATCCGATCCGGAAGAGCGTCGACGACTTCTTGGCGTCGACGAGCGATCCGGCCGTTTACTACGACAAGCTGACCGCCGACGAAGCCACGATGGCGACGGAGACGAAGCTGCCGAAGGTGGTGCTGGAGTGGGCGCGCGAGCAGGCGGAGGACCAACACGTCTTCGGCATGATCGACGACGTGACCCGTTCGCGCGATCTGGTGAAGCGCTCGCGCAAGCTGGCGGTGAAGCTGGACGCGGTGCTGTCGGTGCCGACGCGGGCCAAGGCCTTCCCGGAGCTGCGCAGCGGCATTCAGTATTCGATGTCGCTGATGAACAAGATCGCCAAGGCCCGCTCCACGCTGGCCGAGGGCATGGACGACGTCGCGGGCGACGCGGGCGGAGAGCTGCAGCGCATCCGCAGCGAGCGGCGCGCCCTGCAAAAGCGCCTGGGCTGGCTGCCCGTCACCGACGGCGACTTCTTGCGCCGCGAGGACTCGGGCGATCGTCAGTGGAACAAGGTGTCGCAGGTATTGCAGAGCTTGACGGTCGAAGCCGACAAGCTGGCGGCCATCGTCAATGGCCTCAAGCGGGTGCTCAAGGACGCCGACCAATACGGCGTCACCGCCGACGCCAACAGCCGCGCGCGCTTCAAGCTGGAGATCGAGGCGAACGAGCGCGATCTGGTCACCTACAACAAGCGCATCGAAGAGTACCGGGACGCTATCGACAACGGCCGCGCCATGATCGGCTTCGGCGACCAACGCTACGTCGACGACGACGACGCGCGGAAGCGCTTCCGGGAGCTGTTCGCGCGCGAGGTCGCGATGGTGGCGGCTGGGCAGGACTCGGGCAGCGCCGGCGACTACGCCAAGGGCATCCAGTCGTTGTTGGGTCGCGCCGACATCGACGAGCAGCGACTGGAAGCGCAGCGGGCCAAGCTCGAGAAACAAGCGCTGGAGCAGGCCCAAGCGCTGCGCTCCAAGATCGCCGCCGAGGTTGCTGCGCTCGAGACGTACGCCCAGAACCTGGATGGGCTCGACCAGCAGGCGCGCTTGCTGGTCGGTGAAATTGCGATGAAGAATTTCGCTTTGGTGAGGGATCGCGTGAAGAACATCGTGCTCAGAGCGGACGTCGGCATCGTGCAGCAGGCCTGGGAAGTGCGCGAAGAGCAGCGGGTGCGGGTGCGCAACCTGCAGCGCGAGCGTGCACGAGAGGAGCAGAATCTGAACGACGAGCTGCGCGAAGTGCTCGACGACTCGGAGGACGCACAATGAGAACGCGCCGTCAGGCATTCGTGCCCGTGCTGTTCGCAGTGTTGGCTGGCGTCGTGCTGCCGCTGTCGGCGTCCGGGCAGGCGCCCAAGCCCGCGGCTTCCGCAGCGCCCGCCGCTTCCGCGGCGCCCCCGGCTTCCGCGGCCGCCGCCACCGGCGTTTCCGCGTCCAGCTCGGCCACCACCGCCGGGCCCTCCGCGGCCATCGGCACCGGCAGCGCTTCGGCACCCAAGAACAAGAAGGGCGCGCCGCCTTCGCCGCCGCCCACGCCGGCGCAGCTGAAGGCCTTCGCCATCTTGCAGCAAGAGGCTGCCGAGTACGAAAAGGGCACCAAAGACTTCCGGCGCAACCTGACGATGATCGTGCGCCACCACTACGAAGAGCGCAGAAAGCGCGTGCTTTCGGCGCTCGATCGCGAGCTGTCGGTAGAAAAGCGCGGCCTCGACGAGTCGCGCGACGAAGCCATCGCGCGGTTGGAGGAGTTCGTTTCGCGCTACTCGGGCAGCAACGCGGATCCGCGCGCCACCCCCGACGCCATGTTCCGCTTGGGCGCGTTGTACGAAGAAAAGGCGCGCGCCAAGACCGACGCCGATCTCGCGGTGGGGCTCGAGCCCGCCATCGGCATGTACCGCCGCATCATCAAGGAGTTCCCTCAGTACGAGGAGATCGCGGCCGTTCACTACTACCTCGGCCACTCCTTCACCGACGCCGGTCGCATCGACGAGGGCCAGCAAGCTTGGCGCACGCTCGCTTGCGCGTCGCGTTACTCGGTCCAGGACGATCCGAAGGACGCCGGCAAGATCTTGCTGCAGCCGATGCCGCAGGACCACGACGACAAGTTCTGGAACGACTGGTACAACAAAAACCCGGTCCCACTCGATCAAGCCAAGGCCAAGCGCGGCGTCCTCAAGCGCGGCGCGGACAAATTGGTCGACACCGAAGAGCTGGTGTTCGCCGACCCGTACGACGGCTGCAAACCCCTGCCGCAGAAGGTCGAGCCCGGCGAAGATCCCCGCTATTTGGCGGAAATTTGGTGGCAGCTCGGCAATTTTCACTTCGATCAGATCGATCCGCACGGCGGCCCCTACAACCTCAATCGCGCCGTCGTCGCCTACCAGCAGTCGATGCAGTACACGAAGCCGCCAATCTACGGCGTCGCTCTGTACAAGCTGGCTTGGACCTTCTTCAAACAGCAGCGCTACCACACTGCCGTCGACAACTTCGTCAAGCTCTTGGCCTACGCCGACGAGCAAGAAGCCAAGACCGGTGACCCGGGCGCGGACTTCCGCCAAGAGGCGTTCACGTACATCGCCGGCTCGCTCACTTACGTCGATTTCGAGGGGCCGCCGCCCGAGCATCCGTACATTCCACGCAGCGACGTGCTCGACACCGAGTCGGACCCGGTGCGCGCCGAAGAGAAGATGGCCATCGCCATCACGCGCGTGCAGGACCCTCACCTGATTCCACAGGACAAAAAGTGGACGGTGGAGATCTACAAGGCGCTCGCCCAAGAGTTCATCGAGATCACCCAGAACCGCAACGCGGTCGCGACGCTCGAGCTCACGCTCAAGAAGTTCCCGATGGATCGCGACGCGCCCGTGATGCAGAACAAGGTCGCGGAGCTGTACGACCAGCTGTCGCGCCTGGCTCCCGACGGCTCGGCGGCGCGCGCCGAATACGGCTCGAAAGCCCTGGAGGCGCGCACCAAGCTGGCCGCGTATGTGGGCACTACGCCTTGGGTCGACGCCAACCGCGACGATCCGGAAGCGTTGACCACGGCCGAGCAGTTGGTCAAAGGCGGCTTGAAGCGCGCCGCCGCCGACCACACCAACTTCGCGCGTGCCTACAAGGACAAGGCGCTCGAGCTGAACGACGCCGGGGAGCAACGCACCCTGGTCGAGAAAGCCATCGCCGAATACCGCCTGGCCGAGACGGGCTGGAACGCCTACCTCGAACAAGATCCGCAGGCCATGGACGCCTACGAGAGCCGCTTCTGGCTGGCCGACTCGCGCTTCTGGATCGTGGTCTTGCAAGCCGGCATTGGCCGCACCCCGACCGCGGCCGAGGTCAAGGCTGCGCACGACAGCGCCGCCTCCGTTCGCGATTCGAACGAGGACGACAAGTACTTGCAGCCGTCGGCCTACTACGTCGTCACCATCGCCGAAAAGGTGCTGGACGATCAGTACCGCGTATTCCAAGAGAGCAACGGCCAGCAGGGCATCGAGAAGCGCGAGGAGCTGAAGTTCACCGGTGAGGGTGACGCTCGCAAGCCGGTCAAGGACGTGGTGCCGGGGCCGGTGCTCGACGCGATCAAGGCCCGCGACGAGTACAACGAGCGCATCGCCGTCGACCGAGATCCGCAGAAGAACGGCCTTTTGTACGCGTTCCAGTCCGCGGACTTGTACTTCGTGTACGGCGACTTCGAGAACGCCAAGAAGCGCTTCCGGCCGATGTACGACCAGTACTGCGGCGTGAACGAATGGGGCTACAAGGCCTGGGAAAAGCTGATCAGCATGAGCAACTTCGAGGGCGACGCGGCGCAAAGCCGCAAGCTCGCGGAGGGCAAGAGCTGCGCGTACGACGCCGAGACGCAGAAGGCCGAAGAAAACATCCGAAAGCCCGTGAAGCAGGGCGTGGCCTACCTGGACGCGCGCAAGCTGTACGACGAAGCGGAGAAGATGCCGGAAGGCCCGGAGCGCAACAAGAAGTGGCGCGAGGCCGCAGCCGCCTACAAAGTCGCGCTCGACTCGGCGCCCGATCGTGACGAAGCGCCCGAAGCGGCCATGAACGGCGCCTTCGCTTACAAGCAGGTGGGCGAATACGACAAGGCCATCGAGATGTACGAGCTGTTCATCTCGCGCTACGGCAACGAAAAGACCCTGTCCGCGCTCAAGAACGGCGACGCCAAGGCCAAGCCGCCCGTCGCCGCGCAACCCAAGAAGTACGAAGAGCGCGTGAAGTACCTGCAGAGCGCCTATGACGCTTTGGCCGGCGCCTACGTGCTGTTCTTCAACTACCCGCGCGCGGCCGAGACGTACGACAAGATCAGCAACAACCAGAACTTCCCCGAGAAGAGCCGGCGCGAGTCGGCGCGCCAGGGCTTGTCGCTGTACGCCAGCCTGGGCGACCGCGGCGGCATGACGCGCGCGCGCGAGCGCTTTCAGACCTTGGGCGCCTCACCCAAGGAAATGGCGGAGGCGGACTTCATCGTCGCCAGCGCCGAGCTCAAGCGCTGGGATCCGTACAGCGGGGACGACGGCGCCAACGGCGCGGCCCGCAAGACCGCCCAGCGGGTGATGGAAGACTACTACACCGTCAACAAGAACAAGGACGCCGCCGCGCAGTACGTGGTGCAAGCCGCGTATTGGTCGGCCAAGACGCGTAAAGCCGTGCTGGCGGGCGACACCGACAAATGGTGGCAGACCACGATCGACTCGTTCGAAAAGTGGAAGCGGCTGGCCCCGCAAGAGGGCGGCAAGAACAGCGCGCTCGGCTCGAAAGAGGCGAACATGGCGGCGGAAGCCGACTTCACCATGCTCGACGAGCAGATCAACCGGCAGTTCGACTACGAAACCGGGCACCACCGCTACAAGGGCACGATGCAGGAAGTCATCGCCCAGTACGGCAAGGACGCAGTCGAAGCCAAGAAGTGGTTCGACAAGCTGCAGCACGTGAACGAGGCCTACGTCTCGCCCGAGTGGACGACGGCGTCCGTGGCGCGCCAGGGCTCTTTGTACGACGCGCTGCGCACGGGCCTGTACAACACGCGCGCGCCGGAGCTGAAAATCTTCGACGCCAAGACCGAAGCCATCATCAAGCGCGCGGAAAACAGCGACAACCCCGATCTGCAAGAGAAGGCCGACGCCGCGCGCGTCAACGCGCAGAAGACGTGGCGCGACAAGCGAGAGCAAGAGCTGAACAGCGCGGACTCGATCATGATCGAGCGCTACGCGACGGCGGTCGTGTTCGCCAAGCGCTTCAACGTGGCCAATCCGCAAGTCATCCGCTCCATCCGGCGTTTGGCCTTCTTCACCGACGTGATCGGCGAGGCGAAGATGAAGCAGTTCACGGCGCCCGTGAAAGACCTGACCTACACCGAGGGCATGTACCCGCGCATGCGACCCGGTATTTCCTCGGCGCCTCCCCCGAACGGCGCGCCCGCGCCACTACCGGCGTTCGTGCAATGAAGGAGCCGGCCATGAAAGCGCAATTGTTCGATCTCGTTCGTGTTCCGGCGCAAAACGCCGCTCTTCTGGGCGCGCTGATGCTGGCGGTAGCTTGCGGTGGCGGCGCCGAAGCCAAGCCCCCCCAAACGCCGGCCCAAGCTGCGACGACGCCAAACCCGGGCACGCCAGCCGGGGTCTCGCCGGCCGGGCAGCAGTTCGCTGTCAACGACGCGCCGACCAGCGGCGACACGGCGGGGGCGGCGCAACGTCCGGCGATGAGCGGCAGCGCGCTCACCGCCTATCAAGCGGGCATGCAGGCTTTCCAAGCCGGCGATCTGCAAGGCGCCAAGAACCAATTCGTCTCTGCCACCCAAGCGGATCCGAAGGCGTACCAGGCGTATTACTCGCTGGGCGTCGTGCGCGAGCGCTTGAACGAGACGTCGGGGGCGTTGCAGGCGTATCGGCAGGCGACCACCATCGTCTCCGACTACGAGCCTGCCATCGTCGCCTACGGCGTGCTGCTCGCTCGCACCGGCAAGCCCGACGAGGCCAACGATTTTCTGAGCAGTCGCCAGGCGCAGATGCCCAAGAGCGCCGCCGTCACCGCGGCCATGGCCGAAGTGAAGTCGATCCAAGGTGACTCGGGCGCAGCTCAGCGCCTCGCGCAAGAAGCGCTGAAGAAGAACCCCGACTACCGCCCCGCGATGATCACGCTCGCGCGCGATCACTACCGGTCACGACGGCTCGATCTGGCCCTGTACGCGTTGAAGGGCATCCTCGACGGCTACGGCGACGAGAACCCGCCGCGCGACAAGAACAACGCCGAGGCGCGGCTACTGCGCGGGCTGATCTACAAGGAGCAGGGCTTGAAGGCGGCTGCCATTCCGGAGCTGCAAAAAGCCATCGAGCTGCGGCCCGATTTGGTCGAAGCGCGCGTGCACCTCGCCAACTACTTGTTGGAAGCGGGCAACGCCACCGAGGCGGCGGGCTTGCTCGAGACCGCGCTGAAATACGATTCGGTGAACGTGCTGGCCCGGCTCAACTTGGGTGACGCTTACCGCTTGCTGGGCAAGACGGGGGAGTCGCAGCGCGAGCTCGACTGGGTGGTGAAGACCGACCCGAGCATGGCCCAGGCCCACTACAACTTGGGCCTGCTGTATTTGTTTTCGGCGAGCGTGCCCGGGCTGACGCCGGGGCAGGCCGCGGACAAGGCCATCAGTGAGCTCGAGCAATACAAGAAGCTCAAGCCGCGCACGGCCGGTGGCGCGCCGGACGACTCCGACGAGCTCATCACTCGCGCCAAGACCCAGAAGGCGCTCGTCGAAGCCAAGGCGGCCGAAGCGGCCGCGCCTCCGCCCGCTGCCGCGCCGGCCGCGGCGCCCAAGAAGTAATCGAGGACCCATGTCGAATAGCCCGAAAACCTCGCCGCTCGCCGCTCGTTGCTCGCTCGTTGCCGGTGCTTTGAGCGCGCTCTGCTTCGTGCTTCCCGGGACGGCCCTCGCGCAGAAGAAGCCGCGCATCGTGACCATCAGCGAGGTTACGATCGTCGGTCGCGTGCAAAAGCCGATCGCCGCCGTCGACGTGAGCCGCATTCAGCCCAAGCTCACGCTGGCCGAGCTGCGCCAGCCATTTCTCGATCGTATCGAGAAAGCCGTCTACAACGATCCGTTCTGAGGCTCGGTGCTGATCCCGCTCACGGCGGGCGCGCTATCGGCGCTGTGCTTGTGGTTTTCGTGGCGGGCGCTCGCTCGCTGCCGCGCCATCGAGCACGGCACCGGCGAGGTCGTTCTGCCGAGCGAGGAGGATGAGCTGGAGCGCGACTTACTTGCGCGTGAACGCAGCCTTCAGCTTGGGTTGGCCAAACGCAACGTGCAGGCGCTCGGCAGAGCCGCCTTGTTCGGCGGTACTGGCTTGAGCTTTTTGGCGTTCACGGGTGGGGGCGAGTACCACCTGACGGCGCTGGTGCCGGCAGCGCTATCGTTTGCCGCCGGCATGTTCGGCTGGGCCGGCTGCGCCGAGATCCACCGGCGGGTCGGCTCGTTGGCCGATGCCTGGCGTGGCCGGCGACGGGCGACGACAAGGAGTGGACCCGTCTGAAAGGACTGGGTAGCCTGATGGAACTTTGTGGAGTGGTCGTTGTCGCGTCGGTAGAGCGAACGCCGGCTTGGCACGTAGGTACGGAGTGCACGGCTCCCTAGAGGAAAATCGATGACCCAGCAGCAACATCCCGGAACCTCGCAGCGCCCTGGTCAAATGACTGCAGTCATGCGGGCGGTGGCGGCGAACGCCGGCCCGAAAGTGCTCCGTATCGGCGTCGTCCAAGCGGGGCGGGTCGCGGAAGAGCGGATCATCAAGCAGCGCGTGCACGTCACGGTCGGCGCTAGCGAGAAAAACATGTTCGTGGTGTCGACGCAGAATCTGCCGCCCACGTTCCGCCTGTTCGAGCTGGTCGGCAACGACTACCACCTGAACTTTCTCGATGGCATGACGGGCCGCATCGCGTTGCCGACCGGCATCTCGGACCTGAACATGCTGAAGGGGCAGGCCAAGCGCAGCGCGCAGGGTGCCTACCAGGTCCGGCTGACCGAGGATTCGCGCGGCAAAGTCGTGATCGGGGACACGACGTTCTTGTTTCAGTTCGTCGCGCCGCCGCCGGTGCAACCGAAGCCGCAGCTGCCGGTTGCAGTGCTGCGCGGGGCAAGCTCGATCGATTGGAACACGACCATCATCGCGGCCTTGTCGTTCCTCTGTCACTTCATGGCGCTCGGCGCCATCTACTCGGACTGGCTCGACCCCGTGATCGACGACGAGGTGAGCGTCGCGGGCTTGATCGATTCGTTGAAGAGCTTGCCGCCGCCGCCCCCGGTCGAAGACAAGCCCGCGGACAAGCCGGACGAAACGGCGAAGGCGGACAAGCCCGAGCCCGTGAAGGCGCCCTCCACGTCGGCGCAAGCGCCGGGACCGAAGGGGCCGTCGGCGCCCATGAGCGCGAAAGAGACGGCCGCGCTTTCGAACGAGCTCGACAAGATCGACATGGCCGTGCTCGCGTTCGCCGGCACCGGTCCCGCTACCGCGGGCGTGCTCAAGAGCGGCGAGGTGCCGACGGGCTCTCTCGATCAAGCGGCGGCTAGCGCCGCGGCGGTCGGAGCTGGTGGTGATTTGGCGCTCAAGGGCGGGGGTGGCGCGATTCGCCCCGGTGCCGCGGGCGGCGGTCTGGCCGGCATCGGCAGCACCGGTCGCGGAGCTGGTACCGAAGGCACCGGCACGGGCGCCAAGGTCGAAGGCCCCAAGGGCAACGCCTCCGTCGGTGGCGCGGCGGTGAGCGGCGGCACGGTCAGCAACGCTGCCCGCGTCGTGGCCGGCATGCGCGCTGGTTTCCGCAATTGCTATCAGCGTGGTCTCGCCGAAAATCCGGACGCGGCCGGCAGCATCCGGCTCACGATTCGTGTCGGCGCCGGCGGTGAGGTGGCTGGCGTGAGCCCCGCCCCGTCGGGAAGTCTACCGGCGTCAGTCATTTCGTGCGTCGTGGCGCGTGCCCAGGCGGCGCAGTTCGACCCGCCCGAGGGCGGCAGCGCGGTGATCGCGGTTCCGGTCACGTTCGTGAAGCAATAGACTGCCCTGCCGGCTCCGCGATCAATCGTTGGGCCGGTCTGAATCGCTCAGGCTCCTTGCGCATCAAAATCGCTCGGAGCCTGCATGCATTCGAGCAACGACGGAAATCGACCTGGACGGGGTGAAGCCGTGGAAAGTAGCCACGTTTCCGGCGAGGTGCCCACGTTGACACACTGCGAAACAGCCTCCTATACTGCCGTCGCTCGTAGGAGGGCTTCGTGCGAATGCGCTTCATAAAAAAGCCTTGGGTTATTGCTTGTCTCACGGTCGCCAGCGTGTCGGCCGTCGGCGCTGCTATCGCTCAAGAAGGCGGCGGGCCAACGCCGTCGGTCGGAGCCCGAGAGGTCAAGGGCGGCGAAGACGTCAGCCTGACGCCCAAGCAGATGCTCGACAAAGTGCGCGAGTTCGTCCCGGAGATGGAAAAGCTGCGCGCCGTCGTCGCGCAGCAACTGGCAGAGGCCAAGAAGAAGAAGGACGTGGTCAAGGCGCTCTGCTTGGACGACAAGGTCAAGCAGATGAAGCTTGCCACCGACACGGCGAAAGACCGCGTCGTCGATCTGAGCTCGGCCGTGAGCCAGAATGATCCCGATCGCTCGAAGCACGAGTTCACGGTGATCCAGGTGTTGCGCGAGCGCGTGCAGACGCTGGTTGCGGAAGCTCAGCAGTGCATCGGCGAAGAGACCGGTTTCGTTGGGAGCACCGACGTTACGATGACCATCGACCCGGCAGTTCCGGATGTCGATCCCTCCGACTTTCCCGACGATCCGCTGGTCAGCGAGCCGCCCGTGCTCAGTAGTCCAACACTGTAGCAATTCGCTTTAGACCTAGTAGTCTCTGCGCCCATATTGCCGAATTCGTTTCCTTACCGAGTTGCTATGAAAGCTCGATTACCGCTAGTTGCGGCCCTCGTCGTAGCGCTCTTCCCTGTGAAGGCGTCCGCGCAAGCATGGGTCGGCAGGCCCGACTTCTCCGAAGGGGTCGGTATTAGGGCAGGCAACCTGGAGTTCCATCCCAGCCTCGGAGCTGAGTTCGGTTACGACTCGAACTACTTCCGCTCGTCGAAAGAAGAGGGCGTCATCGACGTGTTCAGGCTGCGGGTGACTCCGTCGCTCACTTTGTCGACGCTCGGGAAGGAGCGTCGTAACGCTGCAACGCCGCCGGCGTTCAATTTCAGCTCCAGCCTCTATGGCACCTACCACGAGGTCTTTCCTGCCGGTTCAGAGGCAATTGGCGGCGCAGCCCGACGCAACCTAGGTGTCGGCGCCGATGCGAAGCTGGATGTGTTTCCGCAGAGCAAGATTGGGTTCGACCTGCTCGCGTCGTACTTGCGTGTCGTCCAGACTGACGGCAGCACCGAAGATTTGGCTGGGGACGGCTTCGATCGCGGTACGGTCCGCGGTGGCGGCGGCGTTACTTGGCGTCCCGGCGGTGGCCTGTTCGAGTGGCGCGTCGGCTACCAGGGTACGTACAACTATTTCGACAACTCGCAGTTCTCGTCGCTGACGAACATCCATCACGACATTGGTTCGCGAGGTCGTTGGCGCTTCCTGCCGCGCTCTGCGCTTTTGTTCGACACGGACTACACGTTCGTGCGCTACACACGCGACACGCCGCAAACGGACGGTGACATCGTGCGCGCTCGCGTGGGTTTCCACGGCCTCGTCACCTACCATCTGGCGTTGATGGGCCTGGTCGGTTGGTCGACGAGCTTCTACGAGGCTCATCAGGGTTCGATCGCGCCGCGCCAATTCGATGCGGTAGTGGGGCAGGCGGAGGCGCGTTGGTTCTTGATGTCCCGCCCCGATCTCGATTCCTCGACCATCACGTCGGGGCTGTCCTCGGTTGCCGTGGGCTACGGGCGAACGTTCAGTAACAGCTACTTCGGGTCCTACTATCAGCGCGACCGTGGCTACTTGAACTTCAGCATGTTTCTCGTCGGCGCGGTTGCGGCGGGCATCGACTTCGGCGTTTCACGGGTGGCGTTTCCGGAGGTGACGGCGCCCACGCCGCATGATTCGTTCTCGCAGCTTCGGCTCGATGGACGCGTGTTTGCCGAGTATCGAATCACCGAGACGCTGGCTGCGAACGCCACCGTGCAATACGACCAAGTCAACAGCCCCGTCGTTAACGACGAGCACCTGGACTACAATCGTTGGCAAGCGTACGTCGGCCTGCGTCTGTTCTGGTGACGCCGCATCATGTTTGAACGACGTGCCGAAGGCCTGACCCGTCGCGCGTTCGCCGCTGTTGCAGGAGCTTCGTTGCTGAGCGCGGCGTGCGGCGGTTCGAACGACAACCTGCACCTCAATCTGCCGCCGCCCACGGAGAAATCCACGGTGGGGCCGGGCGATGTCTTCACCATGGAAGTGGTGGGGGAGCGCGACTTACCGAAAGAGTACCAGGTCGCCTCGGACGGTACCGTCGACTTGCCCTACTTGCACACCGTTGCGGTGGCCGGGCTGGAGCCGCAAGAAGTGGCGCGGTTGATTCGCAAGCTGCTGATGGACAAGAACGTCCTCAGCGACCCGAGCGTCGTCGTTCAGGTCAAAGAGTACAACAGCCGTCGCGTTACCATTTTGGGTCAGGTGGCCAAGCCCGGTACGTTCCCGTACACGACGGGCCTGACGTTGATTCAAGCGATTTCGCAGGCGGGCGGGCTCAGTGGCATCGCAAACCTCGACCGCGTGAACTTAACGCGTCGAGTGGCGGGCGGTTCCCGCACGGTCGTGATCTCCATCGGCTCGATCATGGAAGGTCGCGCTGCCGACATTCCGTTGCAGTCGGGCGATCGCATCTTCGTGCACGAACGCCTGTTCTGACGCCGACGAGGCGTGCTCAGTTGCCGGGCGGGGTCAGGCGCACGTAGGCGAGGGCGCGGAAGCGGGGCGTACCGAAGCCGCCGTGGCCGCCGTCGTCTGCGCCGGGCAGCGGCAAGGCCCCACCGACGCCCACGCCGAAAGCTAGCGGTCCGGAGAAGCGCGGCGCCCAGCGCGACGAAAGCAGCCACTCCGCCGGCAGATAGCGGTAGCGACCGCTATCGACCAGGCTCGGTAGCGCGTAACACTCCAGCGTGAAGGCCAGCCGAGGTCCTACGAGCTCGTAGCCGGTGCCGGCGGCGATCAGCGCCTGGCTGCCGATACGGACGCCGAAAAATTCGCTCGGCGTTCGCAATCTGGCCCCTAGCTCCAGACCGGCGAAGGCGCCGCCCACCCGCGTCGACACGGCCAGGCTAGGGCTGGCGACTGCGTTGCTTTCTCCCGCTAGCGCCGCCGAGTTTCCGAGCGGTAATTGAGCTTCGAAGCGCAGCTTGAGGCCGAGATGGCGCAGGGGGGGCACGAGCGAGTAGCCGAAGCCGATCCGCGGATCTTGCGCGACCGGAGAAGCGATGCTGGGGGCTGACTGACTCGTGACGCCCTTGATACCGGCTCCCTGCTGGGATAGCCCCGCCGCCAGCGCCGTGAGCTCCAACCGATTTCCGATGCCCCAGCGCGCCGAGAGCGACCACGTCAAGGCGTGGCTGACCAAGTTGACGTCGCGGCCGGCCTCGTTGGGAGCGGGCACGGTGAGCACGGCGGGCCGAAGCCGGAAGGTCAGGCTCGTCCCTAGTGCCAGCTGGCCACTCGAAAGCGCGCCGGCATCCGAGACGACCGTGAAGCGCACCGCGCTCGGGGTTTGCCACATGGGCTCCGCGCTCGCGCACGGCGACGTCGCGCGACACTCGGCGAACGCGCCGCGAGTCAGCAGCAAGCCCAGAGCGCTGGAAGCGATCACCGAACTTGGCGCGGCCCGACGCACGCGCACGAAGCTACCAGAGGAAGGCCCTCCGTGTTGATTGATGCTGCTTACCCGCTCGTGCTCGGCTCCGGCTCGCCCCGGCGCCGGGAGATTGTCTCGGCCCTCGGGCTGCCCTTCCAGGTGTTGGCCGCCGACATCGACGAAGCGGTGCGGCCCGGGGAGGCCCCGCTCGCCTACCTGGAGCGCATTGCCGCCGAAAAGCTGGCCGGGGTGCGAGCCCGCCTGGGAAGCGCGCCGCACGCGGCCATTTTGGTCGCCGACACCAGCGTGGTCATCGACGGCGACGTGCTGGGCAAGCCCAGCGACGTGGACGACGCGGCCCGGCTTTTTTCGCGCATCGCGGGGCGCGTGCACTCCGTCTACACGCGCTACGCGCTCGGGCTGGCGGGTGAACCGGGGGTGAGCATCGCTCGGACCGTCGAGACGCTCGTGCACATTCGCGCCGCCGACCCCGCCGAAATTCGCGCTTACGCTGCGACCGGCGAAGGGCTCGACAAGGCCGGGGCGTATGCGGCCCAGGGCATCGGCTCGTTCTTCATCGAACGCGTCGTCGGGTCGTATTCCAACGTGGTCGGTCTGCCGGCGTGCGAGGTGCTGAGCGACCTTCGCCAGCTGGGTTTGGTGACGGCATTGGCTTTCAATCCGGTGCAGGCGCGCGTGTGAGCGCAGTTAGCGAGGGCGCTCGGAAAAATCCGGCCGCCCGCCGTGAGGCGGCGTGGCTCTTCGCTCTCGCGCTCGGGCTGCGACTTCTGGTCGTGGCTTTTGCTCACCGTCGGTTTCCGCCGGCCGACGACGGCACCTTCTATCACGCCGTCGCCATCCGCATCGCGCACGGCGCCGGCTACACCTGGGCGTGGCCGGATGGCGTCGTCACGTACGCCGCCCACTACCCGGTCGGTTACCCCGCGCTTTTGGGTGCGGTCTACGCGTTGTTGGGCCCGAGCGTGCTGTCCGCGATGCTGCTCAACGCGCTACTGGGCGCTCTGATGGTCGTCGGGGTCCACGCCTGCGCGCTGCGCTCGGCTTCGCTCGGACGAGCGCGCTTGGCCGCGCTGGCCGTCGCGCTGCACCCGACGCTGATTTTGTACACCGCGGCCGTGATGACGGAAGCGGCGGCCGCGTCGGTGCTGGTGTTGCTCGTCAGCTACGCGCTCTCCCTTCGCGACGCGCCGCGCGGCTGGCTGTGGCGGCTGGCGTTGGGTGCCGGGGGCGCCTTGCTAGTGTTGATTCGACCCCAGCTGTTGCCCATGATGCCCGTGCTCGGAGCGGTCGCGATCAGCGTGCCCTCGGGCGCGACAAGCCCGCGAGCGTTCTTTCTTCGGGTGCGCGGCGGGGCCGAGGTGCTGCTGGTCACGTTGGCGTGCTGCGCACCCTGGACGCTGCGCAACTGCGCGAAGATGGACGGCTGCGTGTTCGTGAGCGCCAACGGCGGCTGGAACCTGCTCATCGGCACCCTACCGGAGGGGCGGGGCAGCTTTGCGCCAATCGCGGGCGCCACCGTGCCGAGGGAGTGCCGCGAGGTATTCGGTGAGGCCGGCAAAGATCGCTGCTTCGGGCACGCGGGCGCCGAACGAATCCGCGCCGCTCCGGGAGCCTGGCTCGCCCTGGCTCCTCAGAAGCTGGGGCAGTTGTTCAACCACGGCGCCATCGCCAGCGCCTACCTGCAAACCTCGAACCCCAGCTTGGTCTCCGATGCGGCGCGCGTCGCCATCGCCACCGTCGAGACCTTGTATTCGCGGCTACTGCTGCTGGGAGCTTGCGTGGGGCTGCTGCGGGCGGCGAGCGCGCGGGCCGGCCGGGCGTTGGCGTTGCTAGCGGCGGCGTTTACCCTGAGCCCTTGGGGGGCGGCGGCTCAACTTTCGCTGCTGGCTGGGCTGCTGTTCGAGCGCCCGGAACCGGGCCGCCGGCCGTTCCTCACGCTGGCGGCGAGCCTGCTCGCGATGTGCGTGGTGACGCACATCGTGTTCTTCGGTGCCCCACGCTACGCGCTGATCTGGTTGCCTTGGCTGGCGTGGCTTGCGGTTCTGCCCCGACAAAGCGGCCGGACGGAGCAGGCTCGAGGTGCGGCCGGCGAGCTTCCTGCTCGAGTCTTTTGACAGCGGTGAGGGCGGCAGACGATAATTTCGATTCCTCCCTAGGAGCCCCTGGATGCCGCTGATTGAAACGGAAGAAGCCGCGCGTCGCCTTGCTCGTGCCATTGCTAGCGACCTCTCTCTCTACAACGAAGAGAAGATCATCCGGGGCATCGAGCACGACTCGCTCTTCGACGAGCTGTCGGAAGAAATCGAAGAAGGACGCGCGCTGTACAAGAGCCGCGTGTCTCCCGACCTCTATCACCGCAACTTCTACGATCGCGCCCTGGTCGACATCTTGGTCAAGTCCAAGGGGCACATCAAAAGTCGACTCTGGTAGCGGCGCTGAAACGGCTGTTCGAGCTAGCGCCGCACGAGCCGACCGAACGCGTCGACAAGGCTCTCGTGCGGCTGATGCCGGAGGTGTCGCGCGCCACCGTGCAGCGCTGGATCGCCGAAGGGCGCGTGAAGGTCGACGGCAAGATCTGTCGCCAGAAGCAGCAAGTGCGCGGTGGCACCAAGCTGGAGGTCGAGCCGAGTGAGCCACCGCCCAGCACGGCCGTGCCCGACGCCAGCGTCGCGTTCACGGTTCTGTTCGAAGACCCGCACCTGATCGTGGTCGACAAGCCCGCCGGGCTGGTGGTGCACCCAGCCCGTGGTCATGCTTCCGGCACGTTGGTCAACGGCCTGCTCGCGCGCGGCGGCTTCGAGCGGGCGTCGGCCGACGCCCGCGATCCGAACGCCGCCGTCAGGCCCGGCGTCGTGCATCGCATCGACAAAGACACGAGCGGCATCTTGGTCGTCGCCAAAGACGAGCCGACGCGTGAGGGCCTGAAGAAGCAGCTGTCCGAGCACAGTATGGAGCGCCTGTACCGCGCCCTCACTCTGGGCGTGCCGCGCAGCGGTTCGATCGCCACGATGTACGATCGCCATCCGCGCTCGCGCCTGCGCTTCACTTCCAAAACCGACGAGGGCAAGCGCGCCGTCACGCACGTGCAGGTCGTCGAGACTTTCGGCGGGGGCCGCGCGGCTCTGGTCGAGTGTCGGCTGGAGACCGGACGCACCCACCAGATTCGGGTGCATTTGGCCGAGCAAGCGGGCACGCCGCTGCTGGCGGATTGGCTTTACGGTCACACGCCGGGCGGCAGCGATTTGCAGGCGATAGCCGCCGCGCTCGGTCGTCAGGCGCTGCACGCAGCCGTGCTTGGCTTCGTGCACCCGGCAACCCAAGCGCCGCTGCGCTTCGAGTCACCGTTACCCGCTGATTTGGCGAACGCGCTCGTGGCCTTGCGGGCGCTCACAGCTTGACGGCGTCGCCGAAGCGCTTGGTCAACGCTTTCTTGCCGGCGTCGCCCAGCTCGTTCGAGAACATTTCGAGCTTGGTCAGCCCCTTGAGGTGAGGTGAAGCGGCCAGCGCCTTGGCGCCCACGTCTCCGATGGCGTTGGCGCTCAGGTCCAAGGTGCTGAGCTGCGCCAGCTTGGCAGAAGCGGCGAGCGCCTTGGCGCCTTCGTCGCCCACCGAGTTGCCGGAGAGGGCCAGCACTTTGAGCTTGAAGCCGGCCTTGGCCAGGGCCTTGGCGCCTTCGGGGCCGATCTCGCTGCCGAGCAGGAAGAGCGAGCTCAGCTTGCTGAAGCCGGCGTTTCCCAGGGCTTTGACGCCGTCCGCGCCGATGGGATTCATGCTCAAGTCCAGCGAGCTGAGCGCCGGAAAGCCTCGACTCTTGGCCAGCGCTTTGGCGCCGTCGCTGCCGATGCCGTTGCCGCTGAGATTCAAAGTCGTCAGGTGCTCGAGCTTGCTTTCGCCCAGCGCCCGAGCGCCCTGGTCGCCGATCTCGTTGCCGCCCAAGTCGAGGACGCTGAGCGCGGCGAGGTGCGACGAGCCGAGCAGGCCGCGCGCGCCATCGGCACCCAAGTCGTTGTCGCTGACGTCGAGCTGCTCCAGGCTGTCCAGGGTCGTGGCGGCGCCGAGCACCCGGCCCAGCTCGGCTCCCCAACCCTTGGCGGCAAGGTCCAGCTGCTTCGGGGCGGGGGCGCGCAGCTTTTCTTTCAAAGCGTCGAGCGAGGTGAGGCCACCGTCGCCAGGCAGCTTTGGGCTTCCTGTGCCCGGAGCGGCATCGGCAGCGTGATCGGCCGCGCTGCCAGGCGGCGCTTCAGCCGACCCACCACCACAGCCCAGCTGCGTGAGCAGACCCATGACAAGGAACGTCGAGAAACGGGCGCCGGGCATGGGCAGGATAATTCCTCGAAGCTAGCCGATTCCCGACTTCACCGCACCATCCTCGGCGGCGCCGTTGAAAGCCTCGGGGAAGCGCAGGCGCAGGAGGAAGAGGGCGATGAAACCGACCACGACCGCCCACCACAGCGTCGCCAAACGAACCAAAATCATGGCCGCTGTCGCTGCGCCCTGCTCGACACCACCCAGGTGCAGCATGGCTTCACGCAGCATGCCTTCGACCAGACCCAGTCCACCCGGCACCGGCACGAGCGCGCCGGCCAGCGTGGCCGTCGAATAAAACAGCACGCACAGCGTCCACGACACGTGTTGCTCGAAACCGCCGAGCAGCGCGTAGAGCGCCGTGCCTTCCGAGCCCCAAGCCAGCACCGAGAACAAGGTCGGCACCACCAGCGCGCTCGGAGTCGCCAGCACCCGCAACCGCGCCAGCGCTTCCCGGAGCTTGGGCACCAACTGGCCCAATCGGCCGCCGCGCCGTTCTAGGCGACTGCACAACCACAACGCTGGCGATTGCCACAAGATGAGCAAGAGGCCGAACGCCACCGCCACCACTCCGGCCAAGGCCCACGGCAAGCCTTTGGGAAAGCTCGCGCCGCCGAGCAAAATCAACAGCACGATGCCGATCACGTCGGTCAGGCGATCGGCGATCACGATGGCGGCCGTGCGCTCGACGGCGACGCCGTGCGTCTTGGCCAACACCGCGCTCTTGAAGACTTCGCCCACCTTGCCGGGCGTGATCGTCAGCACGAAGCCGGTCAGAAATACCAGCAGGCTGTCGACCCAGGGAATGCCGCGGATGTCGAGGCGCGCCAGGTAGTATTGCCACTTGCCGAAGCGCAACAGGTAGTTGAAGCAAGCCAGCCCCAACGCCAGCAAAAACGCGCTGCCGTGGAAGCGGGATAGGCTCGAGCCGATCTGGTGCACGCCCGAGTACACGGCGAACAAGCCGTAGAGCACGACGCCCACGAACGTGACCAAGAGCACGCGCCGCACGATGCCGTTCACTTCGTCCTCCGCCGGTAGCCACGTACGAGGGCGAAGGCCGCGAGCAGGACCAAGGCCGTGCTGAGCAGGGCCACGAGCCAGCTGGGGGCGGCAAGGGCTCCACGAGCGGGACCCGGGGGCGGCCGATCGCGAACAAAAACGGTCGTCGTCGTCGGCGCACCTTTCACGCGGCCCCCAATAGCCTTGCTCCTTCCGCCCCGCAACCGGCCCATGATGCTAAGCTCCGCGCCCCTCACCGTGACTCAAGATCCTGCGAAGTCCCAAGACGCGGCGCTCCTGGCCCAAACTTCCGATGCGTGCAAGCGGCTGCGCCAGGAAGTCGGCCGCGTGATCATCGGCCAAGACGCGGTCGTCGACCACCTGATCATCGCGCTGTTGACGCAGGGCCACGCGCTCCTGGTCGGCGTGCCCGGCTTGGCCAAGACCTTGCTGGTCGCCAGCTTGTCGCGCGCGCTCGACTTGAGCTTCGGGCGGGTGCAATTCACGCCCGACTTGTTGCCGGCCGACATCACCGGCACCGACGTGCTGGCCGAGCACGACGGCCGGCGGGAGCTCAGCTTCCTGCCTGGCCCGATCTTCAAGAATCTCGTGCTGGCCGACGAGATCAACCGCACCCCGCCGAAAACGCAGGCGGCGCTGCTGCAGGCCATGCAAGAGCGCGCCGTCACCGTGGGTGGTACGACCCACCCGCTGCCCGCACCCTTCCAGGTCTTCGCCACGCGCAACCCCATCGAGCAAGAGGGCACGTACGCGCTGCCCGAGGCGCAGCTCGATCGCTTCATGCTCGAGGTGCACGTCGAATACCCGAGCGAAGAAGAGGAGCGCAAGATCGCCCGGCGCACGACCTCGGGCAACGTGCCGGAGGTGAACCGCGCGCTGTCGGCCGACGAGCTCCGGATGTTGCAGGCGTTCATTCCGCGCGTGCCGGTGACGGAGGCCGCCGTCGAGCTTGCGGTGCGCCTCACGCGCGCCACGCGCCCGGGGGAAACGGCGTTGACGGAAGTCAAAAACTACGTGCGCTTCGGCTCCGGGCCGCGCGGTAGCCAGGCCCTAGTGCTGGCGGCCAAAGCCCACGCCGCGATGCAGGGTGAAGCCGCCGCCGACGTCCAAGACGTACTGTTCGTAGCCCTGCCGGCCCTGCGTCATCGCCTGGTTCTGTCGTACCGCGCCGAGGTAGACGGCGTGAAAGACGCCGACGTGGTCGCGGCCATCACCAAGCAGGTGCGGGTTTGAGCGCAACCAGCGAGCTCAACCAGCGCATCAAGCGGGCGCTGATCGAAGAGCTGGATCTACGCGGTAAGACCGAGGCTGACATCGACGACGGGGCGCCGTTGTTCGGCGAAGGCCTGGGGCTCGATTCGCTCGACGCTTTGCAGTTGGCAATGGCTATCGAAGAACGCTTCGGCGTGGCCGTGCCGGAGGGCGAGGCTGGGCGCGCCATCTTCGCTTCGGTCAATGCGATCGCAGAGTTCTTGCAGCGCGCCGGCGCCGCCGCCACCGGCGCGCCAGAGGCGGGGTAGAGGCTCGTGCGGGCTCCGCGCATCGCGGTGAGCGGTGTCGGGCTCGTGTCCGCGCTCGGACAGACAGCGGACGAGACCTATCGCGCCTTGATGGCGGGCGAACGCGGCGTGCGCCCACTCGAGCTGTTCGACGCCGGCGACGTCCGTTCCAAGCTGGTCGGCGAAGTGCGCGGTCTTTCCATCGCCGACATCGCGCCCGCCTCCGAGCGCGAGCGTTTTTCGCGCACGGATGCCATGGCGGTCGCGGCGGCCCGAGAAGCCGCCCGAAATGCGCATTTGCCGCCGGGCGCGCGGCTGGGAGTCGTGCTCGGCGGCACCACCGGCGGCATGTTCGAAACCGAAGACTTGCTGTCCAGCCCCGAGCTGGCGCAGTTGGCTCCCGCGCGCGCGGGCGAGCTCGTCAGCTACCCGTTGTCGGCCAGCCTAGCGCGAGTGGCGGAAGCGGTCGGCGGCGCGCGGGTGACGCGCAGCATCTGCAGCGCCTGTTCCGGCGGCGCCATCGCGCTCGTGCAAGCCGTGGCTTGGCTTGCGCGGGGAGAGGTCGACTTCGTTCTGGCGGGAGGCGCCGATGGCCTGTGCCGTTTGACGCTCCTCGGCTTCAACGCCCTCGGCGCGACCGACCCGGCGTTGTGTCGCCCGTTCGATCGCAGCCGCGCGGGCCTCAACTTGGGGGAGGGCGCGGCGGTGCTGGTGCTGGAGCGCGAAGACACGGCTCTCGCCCGCGGCGTCGACGTGCTGGCCTGGCTCGACGGCTACGCCGTGGGCGCTGAAGCGCATCACATCACGCACCCCGAGCCGACCGGAGCCCGGCCGAGCCAGCTGCTGCGCAGCGCCCTGGCGCGCGCGGGGGTCGCCGGCGCCGACGTCGGCTACGTCAACGCCCACGGCACCGGTACGCCCCAAAACGACGCCATGGAGGGTCGGTCGTTGCTCGACGTTTTTGGACCAAATTCCCAGACTTGGGTGTCGAGCTCGAAGGCCCAGCTGGGCCACACGTTGGGCGCCGCCGGCGCCATCGAAGCCGCGCTGACAGTGCTTTCGGTGGCGCGCGGGCAGGTTCCGCCCGGAGTTGGTTTGGTCGAGCCCGAATTGCCGGGGTTGCGGCACGTCGGCCCACTCGGACGGGCAGAGCGCTTGTCGACGGCGCTTTCTAGCTCCTTCGGGTTCGGCGGCATGAGCTGCGTGCTGGCGTTCTCGGAGCGCGCGCGGCCTCGCCCCACCCCGCCCGAGGTGTCGACGCGGGTGGCGGTAGCGGCCACGTGCTGGCTCGGCCCCGCCGCCGAGGCCGAGAAGCTGCTCGACGCCGAGCGCTCGCGTCGCTTCGACACCGGCTCCGCCCTGGCGGCGGTGGGTGCGGCGCGTGTCAGCGAGCAGCTCGTGGGGGAGACGGGTTTGGTGCTCGGAACCGCTTTCGGAAACGTCGAGCGCACGATGGCTTTTCTTGCGCGCGGTCATGAGCGTGGGCCCCGTCACGTGCCGCCCGCCGAGTTTCCGCATTTGGTGCCGTCCGCGCCCGCCGGCAATGCTTCGGTTTACGCTGGCTTGAGCGGCCCCGTCTTTGCCGTGAGCGCCCTAGCCCAAAGTGGTGAGGCGGCTTTCGCCGCCGCCTGCGAGCTGATCGAGCTCGGGGCTGCCACCCAGGTCGTCGCGGGCGCGATTGCACCACGCGACGTGATTGTCGAGCGTGTGCTCGGGCCGTTGCTCGATCCCAACGGCTTTGGCGCGGTAGCTCGCGGCGAAGGCGCAGGTTTTACGCTGTTGGCCGAGCTTTCGCAGGCGCGGGCGGGCGGGCGTTTGCTGGCGGAGGTGCTTGGCCGCTACGCGGGCTCGCTCGTAACCGGCGCGGGCTTGGCCGGGGTGCCCGAGCCGGACCTGACTTCGAGCAACGGAGTCGTGCTCGGTGTGGCCGGTGCCGAGCTTCGCCAGGCGCTCGACGCCTCTGCTTGGGGCGCGGTGCAGTGCACGGATCTAGCTCGCGAACATGGCTACCACGAAGCGCTCGGCGCGGTGGCCTTCGCGGTAGCGGTGGAGCGCGTGGCCTCGGGCGAGCTCGAGCGCGTGTTGGTGCTGTCCGGATCGGGCGCGTCGTTCTCGGCCACGCTCTGTGGCCGAGTCGGCCGGGAGGAGTGAGGCGTGGCGGCGATCGTTGCTTTTGCCGCCGCATCGGCGCTGGGCGTGGGGCGCGCCGCGTTCGACGTGGGCGGACCCGGTGAGCACCCGCGGCACGCCTGGGCAACGCGCGCGGGGGGCAAGCCATTCGCTCGCGTGGGAGCTTGTGACGCGGACCGGGCCCAGCGACCGCGCGCGCTGTTGGAGCTCGGGCTCCGCCAGCTAACCGAGCAGCTGAGCGAATACGACGCAAACTGGCGGCGTCGACGAGTGGGCGTGATTGTCGGCACCTCGAGCGGCGGCTTTGCCGCCTTGGAGCGAGCTCTCGCGGCCGATGCGCCCGCGGGCCACACCGATTGGCAAAAAAGCGCCTACTTTGCGGCGTTGGACGCGGTCGCAGCCAGCTTGGGACGACCGCCTGAGCGCCTGGTCTCGCTATACGCCGCCTGCGCCTCTTCGACGCTAGCGATCGGGCTCGGTCTGCGCTGGCTCGAGCTCGACGAGGTGGATCTCGTGATCACGGGTGGCTACGACGCCGAAAGCGATTGGGTGGGTGCCGGCTTCGACGTGCTCAAAGCCACCAGCAGCCGCCAACCCCGGCCGTTTCGCGCCGAGCGCGACGGCATGGCGCTCGGCGAAGGGGTGGCACTGTTGGCGCTGACTGGCGAGGCGCAAGCTCGCTTTGGACATGTCCGCGGCTTTGGCGCCAGCACCGACGCCGTTCACATCACCGCGCCCGATCGCTCCGGCGAGGGTTTGGCGCGCGCGGCAACGGCCGCTCTGACCGACGCCGCGCTCACGCCCGCGGACGTCGACTTCGTCAGCGTGCACGGCACCGGCACCTCGTTCAACGACGCGGCGGAAGCGGCAGCCCTGCGGCGGGTATTCGGCGCCGGCGCGACGGAGCTTTGTCTGCACGCCTTCAAGCCCGTCGTCGGTCACACGCTCGGCGCCGCCGGTGCGCTCGAAGCGCTGGCGGCCCTTTCGGGCCTCGAAAACGGCGTCCTGCCGGCTTCCGCGAGCCCCGGCACGCCCATGCCCGAGCTGCCCGCGCGCTTGCTGGACCAAAACCAGGCTTACTCCGCTGAGCATTGCCTGAAGCTGTCCACCGCCTTCGGCGGCGCGAACGCGGCGTTGGTGCTCTCGCGCCGCGCGGCGCCCACGCCGCAGCGCGCGCGGCGCCCGGTGTACCTCGTTGCGGCGGGCTCCGCCTGCCATGAGCTCGATCCCGCGCGCTTGGCGGGGTTGCTGGTAGCGCCGAGCGAACGCTTGCCACGCTCCGACACGTTGTCTGAGTTGGCGGTGGCGGCCGCCGCCGAGGCCCTGCGCGACGCTGCCGGGCGAGGCGTCGGCTATGACCGCACGCGCACCGGCGTGGTGATTGGTAGCGTCGGCGCAACGTTGCAGGCCAACGCCGAATTCGGTGCGCGGCTGCTGGCGCGTGGCCCCGAGCATGCCGAGCCTCGTCGCTTCCCCGGCACCTCGCCGAACGCCGGGGCAGGGCACGTCGCCATCGCGTTCGGATTGGGCGCGTTGTCGCACGCAGTGGGGGCCGGTCCGCAGGCGGCCATCGAGGCGCTCGCGGTCGCACGCGATTGGATCTCGGCCGGGGACGCCGACGCGCTCCTGGTGGTGGGGGCCGAGCTGGCCGGACCAGCCGCGGAGCGAGCGCTCGCGGCTCAGGGCCTGAAGGGGCCGGAATCCGGGGGCTTTGCGCTGCTGCTCGCCGCCGCTCCGGCCGGCCTGCTGCTGGACGAGGGGCTCCTGACAAGCGCGCGCCGCCTGGGCCTGGAGCCGGGAAATATCGGCTTTCGAGCCCTCGAGGCTTTCTGCCGAGCAGCTGGCTTGCCCGGCCCGGGGGGTTTTGGCACTGTGCGCCCGCCGGAATAGCCCGTTCTCGCCCGGCGTTTTGACCCCCTGTGATGCCCTTGTCCTCCTCCTCCAAGCTCTGCTCAGGCCTCGCGCTGCTGACGTTCGTCGGCTGCAACCACGACTACATCCCGAACACGCAAGTGGAGGACTCGGACTTCAACCGTGACGTCATCGCGTACTGCGAGGACTATCGGCACGCCGTCGAACGCCGCAATACCGACCTGCTGTTGAAGATGGCGGACCCCAAGTACTACGAAGACGGCGGTACCGTCGACACCAGCGACGATCTGGACTTGGACGGTCTCAAGACCTACCTCCACAACGAGTTCGCCAAGACGACGGCCATCCGCTACGAAATCTTCTATCGAGACATCAGCATCGGGCGCAGCAATCAGGTGTTCGTCGATTACACCTACAGCGCCAGCTACAAGGTGCCGGGTCCAGTCGTGCCCGGCAGCACCAGCACCGCACCGAACGAAGTGTGGCGTCGCCGCGTGGCCGACAATCGGCTCGAGCTCGTGCGCAACGGCGAGTCGTTCCACATCCTCTCGGGCATGTAGAGAGCGCCGCGGGTCGTTCGCGGATCGCGTCTAGCGAGTCAAGATGCTGCAGCTGACACCATCGAGGCGTCGCAGCACCTGACCATCGCCGCTCACGACCTCCCAGATCGGTCGTCCCTGCTTGTCGTTCCAACCGTAGCGCAGCGACACCCCAGCGGTGGCGCCGGCGCGTTGCGCGGAGCTCCAGGCGTCTTCGAACAGGCAATTGGGCTCCGGCGCAATGCGGGCCTTTCCGGTGCGCTCCTCGCTTTTCGTCAGCGTCCCGTCGCGAGAGCTGAAGACGAGCCGTTCGTTGGCGGCCTCGGCCCCGCCCACGATGCGATGCCCGCTCGGCTTGGCGAAGGTGATCTCGACCTTGCCGTCGACGGCGACGCCCCGCGCGTCGAGCGGACCCATGCTCATGCCGACGAAGACCGCGTCACGGTGCCAAGCGCTAGCCTCGCGTCGAGCGGCGGCCAGCAACGCCCCCGGCTCTAGCCGCGGTGGCGGCGCGGGCGCGGTGGCGGCGGTCAGCGCGGCCGCGACCGGTGGCGGTGCGCTCGCTTGCTGACTGCGCCTGAGAAAGAGCATCGAGCCTGCCGCCACCAGCCCGAGCACGACGAAAGCTCCCACGGACAGCACCACGACCATCGTGCGGCGCGAATCGTCCTTCCAGGGCGCGGGGCGGGCCGTGGGCGGTCCGGTGCGGCGCGCTGGGGCTGCCGCCAGCCAGAAGCCGCAACTCTTGCAGCGCGCGCCCGAAGTACGGACGTCGGCGCCGCACTGCGGACACGAGCTTGCCATCGCTTGCGGCATGACCATCGGGTTTCCCTCGTGGGCCGGACGAGGCCCAAGCCCTCATGGTAGCCGAAAGTCTTCCACGATTTCAGCGATCTCGTAGCCCGGGACCTCCGCCTTGGGGCGCAGCCGGAAGGCCAGCTCATCCCCGAATAGCCGGGTTTTTCCCGCCCACGACAGGCCTGGGTGGGCGACGACCACCACTTCGGTTGCCGTGAGTGGAGGCGGGACGCCGTCGCGCTTGGCGCGGGCGGCGCTGGCGAAGGTGTAGGTGCGGAGAGTTTGAGGCGCAGCCACGATCCGCCCGCTCAGGCTGGTGTAGTCCAGCTGGGCAAAGCGTGCTCGCCACACCGCCGCCGCCGGTTGCCGGCTACCTTCGGACACCACCAAGGCTTGCGAGGCCAGGAGCGGCGATAGCTCCCGGCTCGACTCGAGCAAGACCGCGACGAAAAAGCGACCGACGACGTCGCGCGCGGTCTCCGAGTCGAGCGGCACCAGCACGCGCCGCGCGGCGGCAGAATCGTCGCTGCGCGACTGCACGCTGGCCGACTCCGGCGGGGGCGGGGCCGGCTCTGCCGCAAAGCTCGGCGGCTTGCGCGGCGCCTCCTCGAAGCTCGCGGAGGTCGCGAAGCTCGGGCCGCGCTCGGAGCCGGCGCAGCCGAGCGCCAACACGACGGCCAACAGCGGCGCCCAGGCGCCGGGCTTCACAGCGGCTCGATACGCGGTTCGTCGCTGCGGCTCAGGTGCACGATGGAGCGCGGCGGCGGCGACTGAAAGCCGGGCGGCACGGCGTCGACGTCGCACGCCAACAGCGAAAAGCAGGAGCTTTCGATGCTGGGGATGCGGGCCTTGCGCAGGCCCTCTTCGCCCAGCAGCTCTTCCATTTCGAAGCGACCTTTCCAGCGGCGGAACACGGTCGAGCCGGTGCGGTTGACCGCGATCAGCTGCTCGCCGTTGGTGACCAGGATGTCACCGGTGTTCTCGCCGTGCCCCTCTTCGGCCGACAGCCGGTCGACCAGCGCGATGGAGGCGCGCAGCGCGGCCGCGACGTGATCGCCCTGGACGTGCGCGTCGTCCAGGTGACCGGCGTCGTGCAAGAACGACAGAAACAGATAGAAGAAGCACTCGCTGTCGGTCTCGCCGCGCACGTTGCGCCGCAAGAACTCGGGCTGCGACTCGAGCAGTCGCGAGCGCAGGCGCTCGAAGCCGACGATGGTGCCCGTCTGGGCGAACAGCCACGCCCGATAACGAAACGGATGCGTATTTTCCGTGCGCAGGGCGCCGACGCTGGCGCGCCGGACATGGCCGATCATCACGTCGGTGCGGACGTCTTCGGCCGCCTCGACCAGATCTATCTCGGCGCGATCGTCGATGGGACGACGGCGCAAGAGCACCTCGCCGGATTGAAAAAAGCCGAGCCCCCAGCCGAGCGGCTCGCCTTCCGCGCGGCGTGCTTTGAGCAAGGTCCGATTCGCTTCCAGCACCCGCGCTCCCAGGTCGGCGCGGTTTCCGATAAAGCCGAACATGCGTGCCATGGTCTTGGGGTGAGGGCCCGGTGGGTGAAAGCCGGACGCCTTCGAGAAGCATACCGCTCGAAGCGCTCCTCCGCACGTAGCTTCGTCGCTATCTCCCCGTGGCCAGCGAGGCGCCAGAGCCCGCCACTAGAAACATTTGAAAAGTGTCATGTCACGCCCGAGCGCGGAGCGAGATTTGGCCGCTTAGCCAACCAGCAACTACCATCACAAATGACATGGATCGCGAAGCTTTCACCGAAGCACTGTTGGGAGTGATGGAAGCCAAGGAGCACTGGGCTTGGCCGTACTTTACGGCGGGCAAGGTGCCGCGCGAGCGCCTCCACATCCACCTCGAGCAGGAGTACGCCACCTACGTTCGGGACTTTCCGGTGCTCGTCGCTCGCGCCTACGTGACGTGCCCCATCGCCGAGGTTCGCCGCGACCTGATCGAGAACGTGTTCGAAGAGGAGACAGGCCGCCTGGGGGCCGGTCGGCCGCATCCCGAGCTGTTTCTCGAGTACCCGCGCGGCCTGGGCATGGATCTTTCGCGCTTTGACCACGTGGACCTGTTACCGGCCGCGGCGTCCTATCGCGCATTTCTGGACCGCTGCACGGTGGAAGCGGCGTGGGACGTGGCGGCCGCCGTCACCACCTTGTTCCTCGAAGGGACTAAATTCGACCGCGGCGAGCTATCGCCCTCGGCCCCACGTCGACCGGCCCCCGCGTTGGAGGACCACCCGCTGGTTCGGCACTATGGCCTGCCGCTGGAAGCCCTGGCGCTGACGCGTGCCCACCGCCACGTCGAGGGCGGTCACCGCGCCGCGGCTTGGCGCTCCATTCTGGACCACGTGCAGGCACCCTCGCGCCAAGAGGCGGTGCTGAGCGCCATGCAGGGCATGCTCGACCATTGGCTGCGTTACCGTGACGATGTAGCGATGGCGTGTGGAATTGTACGAGGCGCCGAGCGCGGCTAAAGTCCGCGGCTTGATGACGAAGTCTTTGCTGCTCGTGGCGCTTGGCCTGCTGGGCTGCGGCGCGGTCTATCCCCAGCTCGAAACCCCCGTGCGAACGCCGCCCGGGCAGGTGGCGCTCACCCCGCCACCACCCGACGACTTGGTGTTCCTCAAGTTCGCCGGTGCGGTCATTCCTACGCGCACGCGCGACGGCCGCAACTGGGATTCGGTGGGCGGCTCGCTGCCGGACGCGTTCGCCAAGCTGATGGTCGATGGCAAAGTGATCCTGGAAACGCCGGTGCAGAGCAACACCTTGACCCCGAGCTGGCCCGATCAACCGAAGGCCAATTACCACCTGCGCTCCGGTGCCGCGGTTCGGGTCGAGCTCTGGGACAGCAACCCGATCAACAACCACCCGATCTGCGTGGCCGAAGTATCTGACCTGCGCTCGGAGATTTCCAGCGAGGCACCGGTGCAAATCAACTGCAACAGCGGCGCCGAGCTCAAGCTCGTGGCCGAGCCGGCGCACGGTCGGCTGGGCATCGGCTTGTTCTACGAGCTGCGACGCGAAGAAGTGGTGGTCACGCGCGTGCTGCGTGAATCGCCGGCCGCTCGCGCCGGGCTGACCCGGGGCGATCAATTGCTGAAGATTCAGGGCAAGTTGGTCAAGACCATGGCGGAGGGCGAAGCGCAGAGCCAGATCAACGCCAACGCTGCCACCGGCATCACCCTCCTGGTCAAGAAGCTCGACAAAAGCGAGCACGAGCTGACCCTCAAAGAAGGCGCGATCTACCCCATGGTCGACGAAGGCGTGCCGGTCGATGGTTGAAAGCACCGGCTCGGCTGCCGGCGCCGCCTACGCTCTGTCGCGCGATACGCTGCTCGTGCGCGGCGCCGATCGCAAGACCTGGCTCGACGGCTTGTTGACGTGCGCCGTTACCGCGGTCGCGGTGGGCAAGGCGCAGTACGGCTTGCTCTTGACCAAGCAGGGCAAGATCGTCACGGACGCCTTCTTGGTCGACGACGGCAGCCAACTTTGGCTGGGGGTTGCCCCGGGGCGGGGCGGGGCCGTGCGCGAGCTTCTGGATCGCTATTTGGTGATGGAAGACGCCGAGCTCGAGCTGTCGACGGAGCCATTGACGTGGCACATCGCGCTCAATCCCGCCGCGAGCGAGGCGGAGGCGATCGCGCACGGTGAGCTTTCGCTCGGCGCGCTACGGGCCGAGCTCACGCTTTCGCGACGAGCGAACGATTCGTTGCCAGACGCGGCCGAGCTACTCGCCGAGCACGGGCTGGGGGTATTCGGCGTCGACTTCGACGAACGCGACAACCCGCACGAAGCGTCACTCGATCGCATCGCCGTGTCCTGGACGAAGGGCTGCTATCTCGGGCAAGAGGTCGTGTGCATGCAGGACATGCGTGGCAAGGTGAAGCGTCGCTTGGTCGCGCTCGACGCGGACCGAGCGCTGCTCGGCGCCGATGTGACGGCCAAAGACGTGCTGGCCGCGGATGGCAGCGTCGCAGGCCGGGTGTCCAGCGCGCACCCAACGCCGGACGGCGCCAGGCTTCTGGCCAGTATTTCGACGTCGGCTCTCGAGTCGCACGCGGAGCTGAACATTCTTGGTGAGCGCGTGCGCGTTGCCGTCGGCGTCAGCTCGATCTTGAGCTAGTCTCGAAGGGCCCATGGACAAGCAGGCTTCCAGTCGGATCACCGAGAGCGGACTACGCGTCGCAGACGACGCCCTGAGCTTGATCGCCAAGACACCGCTGGTGCGGCTGGGTCGCATCAGCCCGCAGGGCGGCGCGACCATCTGGGCCAAAGTCGAGTACATGAACCCGGCTGGCAGCGTGAAGGACCGGCCGGCGTTGTCGATGATCAGCGCCGCCGAAAAGAGCGGCGCGCTCAAGCCGGGCTCCGTCATCGTCGAAGCCACCAGCGGCAACACCGGCATTAGCTTGGCCATGATCGCCGCCGTGCGCGGTTACCGCTGCGTGCTGGTGATGCCCGAGGACATGAGCCTCGAGCGGCGCTACATCTTGCGCGCCTACGGCGCCGAAATCGTGCTGACCCCCGCCACCGAAGGCATGGCTGGCGCGGTCAGCCGCGCGCGCCGCGTTCTGGCCGACACGCCGTCCTCGTTCATGCCCAGCCAGTTCACCAATTCGGCCAACCCCGAAAGTCACGAGCACGGCACCGCGCTCGAAATCTTGGAGCAGGTCGGCGGCAGCCTCGCCGGCTTCGTGGCGGGCGTCGGCACCGGCGGCACCATCACCGGCGTTTCGCGTGCGCTGCGAAAGAAGCTCGGCAATCAGGTGAAGGTGTTCGCGGTGGAGCCCTCGGGCAGCGCCGTCTTGTCGGGCAAGCCGCCCGGGATGCACGGCATTCAGGGCCTGGGCGCCGGTTTCGTCCCGGAGATCCTCGACCGCTCCGTGATCGACAAGATCATCGAGGTGAGCGACGTCGCTGCCGAGCGCATGGCTCGCCGCCTCGCTCGGGAAGAGGGGCTGCTGGTGGGCCCGTCCTCGGGCGCCAACGTCCACGCCGCGCTCGAAGCCGCCAACGAGCTGCAGTCCGGCAACGTCGTCACCATCTTGTGCGACTCCGGCGAGCGCTACTTGTTCTGAGGCGGCTCGGGCAGCGCTACTCGCCGCGAAACACCGGCGCGCGTCGCTCCAGGAAGGCGCGAACGCCCTCTTTGACGTCGGCGCTGGCCAAGAGCGAAAGCTGGCCTTCGCATTCGCGTGCCAGCGCGGCGCGCAGCTCGGCGCCGTCGGCGTGCACCGCGCGCTTGATGCGCGCCAACGCCAAGGGGGCGCTCGTGGCGAGAGTGCCGGCCAGGGCCAGGGCGGCCGCTTCGGTATCGGCGTCGGCCGTCATGCTGCTGGCGAGCCCTAGCGAGACGGCTTGGGCCGCGTCGATGCGCGAGCCGAGCATCAACATCTCTAGCGCGCGCGCGATGCCCAACAGCCGTGTCAGAAAATAGCTACCGCCTCCATCCGGCATCAGGCCGACCGCCGCGAACTTTTCCTGCAGGTATGCCGACTCGGCGAAGACCCGAAAGTCGCAGGCCAGGGCGAGATCTCCGCCAAAGCCCACCGCGGGCCCGGTGACGGCGGCCACGACCGGCTTGTCGAGGCCGACGATGGCGAGCGTCAAGGCCTGAAAGCGCTCCAACATGGGACGCACCGGCTCTCCGCCTTCGACCGCCTTGCCCAGCCAACGCAGGTCGGCTCCGGAACAGAAGGCGCCCGGCGTGCCCGAGAGCACGACGGCGCGCACCGTCTTGTCGCCGTTGGCGCTCGACAGAGCGGCGTCGAGGGACGCGATGAGCTCCATCGTGAGGGCGTTCTTGGCGGCGGGCCGCTGCAGCCGAATCAGGCGCACGGCTCCCTGATCTTCGACCAAGAGCTCGGGGGCAGGCGATTCCGACATGCCGCCAGCATGCCCGACCCTTCCCGGGCGTGCTAGAGCGCGCGCATGGGCGAAAGCTTCGACCTTCCCGAAAGCCCCGCGCTGGCCGAGCAGCGTGGCGAAAGCTACCCGCGCCTGGTGGCGATCATGCAGCGCCTGCTGGCTCCGGACGGCTGCCCCTGGGATCGCGAGCAGAGCTACGCTTCACTGCGACAGTACGTGCTCGAAGAGGCGTGCGAGGTCATCGACGCCATCGATTCCGGTCGGCCCGAATCCCTGAAGGACGAGCTGGGCGATCTGTTGCTGCAGGTGGTGTTCCTCGGTGAGCTGGCGCGCCGGGACGGCAATTTCGGACCCGACGACGTGGTGCGCGCCATCGTCGAAAAGCTGGTGCGCCGTCACCCTCACGTCTTCGGCGAGACCGAGATCAGCGGCAGCGAAGAGGTCGTGACCAACTGGGACAAGATCAAGACGCAGGAATACGGTGACCGCGGCGTCTTGGCCGGCTTGCCGCAAGCGTTTCCGGCGCTGGCGCGCGCGCAGCGCATGAGCGAGAAGGTGAGCCGCGTCGGCTTCGACTGGCCCGACGCGCGCGGCTCGCGCGACAAGGTGAGTGAAGAGCTGGGCGAGCTCGACGAAGCGGTGGCGGGCGGCTCCCAAGAACGCATCGAAAGCGAGCTGGGTGACGTGCTGTTCGCGCTGGTCAACTTCGCGCGGCATCAGGGCGTGAACGCGGAGCTGGCGCTGCGCAAAACGGCCGATCGCTTTGCTGGCCGCTTTGCCCACGTCGAGGCGCGCGTGAAGGAACGGCACGGCGGCTTCCCGCGCGACGAAAAGGGCAAGCCAACCCGCGGTTTGCCGCTGGAAACGCTGGATGGTTACTGGAACGAAGCCAAGGAGCGCGAACAGTGACGACGGTGGACCCGGTGGGACGGCTACCCGAGGAGTGGCGCGAGGCGATGGCGGGCCTGGGTGAGAAGCCATTTCGCGCCGAACAGATCTTCCGTTGGATTCACGAGCGCGGCGTGCTCGACCCCGAGCAGATGACCGATCTGTCGAAGTCGTTGCGGGAGCGGCTGAAGGCCGACGGCTTCGCGCCACCGGCCAAGGTGGCCGAGGTACACGCGGCCGCCGACGGCACCCGCAAGCTCGTGCTCGAGCTCGCGCAGGGGGCGCGCGTGGAGTGCGTGATCATTCCCATGACCGACTTGGCCGGCGCGGACGCGGATGCTTCCGCCGCCCCGGAGGACGACGAGGACGATGCCGAGGCGCGCGCCCCGGGAGCGCCCGAGAAGGCGCGCATCACGCTGTGCGTCTCGACTCAGTACGGCTGCGCCATGGGCTGCGTCTTTTGCGCCAGCGGCCAGGCGGGGCTGCAGCGCGGACTGACGGCGTCGGAAATCGTCGCGCAGGTGCTGATTTCGAAGACTCATCTGACCCCCAACGAAGAGATCAAGAATTTGGTCTTCATGGGCATGGGCGAGCCGCTTCATCACTACGACGAAACCGCGCGCGCGATTCGCTTGCTCACCCATCCCGCAGCTCGCGGCATGAGCCCGCGGCGCATCACCGTGAGCACGGTGGGCCTGGTGCCGGGCATCGCCCGCTTGGGCGCCGATTTCGGGGGAAAAGTGGGGCTGGCGGTGTCGCTGCACGCGCCCAACGACGTGATCCGCGACCGCATCATGCCCATGAACCGCAAGTTCCCGATCGTGGAGCTGATGCGCGCCCTGCGCGAGTACCCGCTGCCCCAGCGCCGTCGCATCACCATCGAGTACACGTTGATGAACGGCGTGAACGACGGTGAGGCGGAGGCGCGCGAGCTGACCCAGCTGCTGCGCGGCTTGCGGGTGAAGGTGAACCTGATCCCCATGAATCCGATCAGCGCCTCCGAGCTCAAGGCACCGAGCGGCGCCCGCGTCGCCGCGTTTCAGCGCGTGCTGTCCGAAGCCGGCCTCAGCTGCTTCGTTCGCACGCGCCGTGGCGATGAAGTATCGGCCGCTTGCGGCCAGCTGGCGATTGCCGACGATCTCGTGCGGAAGAAGCGCGAAAGGGACGCAGCTCGAGAAAAATCCTAAAAGTACCCCCGTCCCGGCTGCGGTTTTGCTTCTATAGTTCTGGCATGTTCAAGCGCGTGCTCGTGGCAAACCGCGGCGAAATCGCCGGTCGCGTGTTTCGCACCCTGGAACGACTGGGCATCGAGAGCGTGGCGGTGTTTTCCGACGCGGACGCGACGGCGCCGCACGTGGCCGCGGCGGATCAGGCATTTCGGCTTGGCGCGCCGCCGCTGGCACAGAGCTATCTGAACGCCGAGCGCGTGTTGCAAGCCGCCCTCGACAGCGGGGCCGATGCCATTCATCCCGGCTACGGCTTGCTCAGCGAGAACGCGGCTTTCGCGGAGCAGGTGCGACAGGCAGGCATCGTCTTCATCGGCCCGCCTGCCGAAGCCTTGGAAGCCTTTGGTGACAAGCTGCGCGCGCGCGCCGTCGCGCGTTCGGTCGGTGCGGCGCCACCGCCCGGCAGCGATGGCCCCGTATCGCCGACGGATCTCGAGCGGCTGAACCGAGAAGCCGATCGGATCGGCTATCCGATTCTGATCAAGGCTGCCGGAGGCGGCGGCGGCATCGGCATGCAAATCGTGCGTGAGCCGGCCGAGTTGGGGCGCGCCGCCCAGACCTGCGCCGACCGCGGCAAAGCCGCCTTCGCCGACGAGCGCATTTACCTCGAGCGCTATCTGGAAGGTCCGCGGCACATCGAAGTGCAGGTGCTGTGCGACGAGCACGGCCAAGCGGTGGCGCTGGGGGAGCGCGAGTGCAGCGTGCAGCGCCGCCACCAGAAAATCATCGAAGAATCGCCGTCGCCGGCCGCGTTTTTCGAAGGTGAGGCCGGAGCCCAGCGGCGGCGCGCCCTGCACACCTCCGCGCTCGCCGTGGTCAAAGCCGCCGGCTACCGCGGCGCGGGCACGGTGGAGTTCGTAGCCGACGCGGCCGGGGAGCTTTTCTTCTTGGAGGTGAACGCTCGCTTGCAGGTCGAGCACCCGGTGACGGAAGCCGTAACCGGCCTCGATCTCGTCGAGCAGCAGCTGCGAATCGCAGCCGGCGAGCGCTTGCAGGCGGCGGTGCTCGCAGCCACCTCGCAGGGGCACGCCATCGAGGCGCGCGTCTACGCCGAAGATCCGGGCCGTGGCTTCCTGCCGCAACCCGGGCGCATCGAGGCGCTGACCTGGCCCAGCGGGGAGGGAATTCGCGTCGACTCCGGTGTCGAGCAGGGCTCGGAGGTCACCTCGCACTACGATCCCATGCTGGCCAAGATCATCGCGTTTGGCCGCGATCGCGGCGAAGCGATCGCACGCCTCGATGGCGCGCTCGCCGCCACGCAGCTGCGCTTGGTGGGGCCGAAGGCCGATCGCGTGACGAATCTGCAGTTCTTGCGGCAGGTGCTGGCTGCGCCCGAATTCGTCGCCGGCGCCTACGACACGGGCCTTGCCGAGAAGCTGGTCAAACGCGCATGACGCGGGCCGCGTCGGAGCTGTTGGCCCTGGCCAAGGCCTGGATTGACGGCGATCCGGAGCCGAACACGCGCGCCGAGCTGTCGGCGCTGGTGGCAGCGGGTGATCTGGCCGCGCTCGACGAGCGGCTGCAGCCGCTGAGCTTCGGCACCGCCGGGTTGCGTGGCGCGGTGGGGGCGGGCAGTGGGCGCATGAATCTGGCGGTCGTGCTCCGCACCGCCCACGGCATCGCAAGCTACTTGAAGGAGCAACCCGCGGTCGCAAGCTCGCCGATCGTGATCGGGTTCGACGCGCGACCGACCAGCCGCGGCTTTGCCGAGGCGTCGGCGGGCGTGCTGCTGGCCGCCGGTTTTCGAGTGGTCGCGTTCGCGCGACCGACGGCGACGCCGCTGTGTGCGTTCTTGGGGCGTGAGCTTGGCGCGCCAATCACCATCGTCGTCACCGCCAGCCACAATCCCCGCGGCGACAACGGCTACAAGGTTTACGGAGCGGACGCGGTGCAGATCGTCTCGCCGGTGGATCGCGAGATCGCTCGTCACATTGCGCTGGCCCCGGCCGCGCGTGACGTGCCTCGCGTGGCGCTGAGCTTCGCCGAGGCGCCGCCGGCAGGCCTCTCGCTGCGCGATCCCGACGCGCTCGCTGGCTATTTTTCCGCTATTTCCGCCGCCGTTCCCGCCAGCGCGGTGGCGCGCGACTTGGCCATCGTCCACAGCGCGCTGCACGGCGTCGGCACCGCCCCCATGCGCCGCACCTTGGTCGAAGCTGGCTTCACGCAGGTGCACGTAGTCGCAGCTCAAGCCGAGCCGGACGGCGCCTTTCCGACCACGCCCTTTCCCAACCCCGAAGAGCCGGGCACCATGGACTTGGCCTTGGCCGAAGGTGAACGGCTCGGGGCCGCGCTCGTGCTCGTCAACGATCCCGACGCCGATCGGCTCGCCGCTGCAGCTCGCCTCGAAGGAGCGCTCAGCGTGCTGGACGGCAACCAGGTGGGAGCGCTGCTGGCCGACTACCTGCTCGGTTCCTGCGCCGGCACCGCCCGCCCGTTGATCCTCAGCAGTATCGTGTCGTCGCCGCTCGTCGACATGATGGCGAAGGCCCGGGGGGCTCACAGCGAACGGACCCACACCGGCTTCAAGTGGCTGTGGCACGCCGGGCTCGAGCTCGAGCGGCGGGGCTGCGGCCGCTTTTGCTTCGCGTACGAGGAAGCCCTTGGATACTCGGTGTTTCCGGCGGTTCGCGACAAAGACGGAATTGCCGCCGGCCGCGCGTTGGCCGAGCTTGCGGCGGCGCTGGCGGGGCGCGGCGCAACCTTGTTCCAGCGCTTGCACGAGCTGTACGTGGAGCATGGGCTGTGGGCCAGCGGCGCGCGCAATCTCGCGCTGAGCGGGGCGGCCATTTCGATCGGCGCGCTCTTGGACGGACTGGCGTCGAACACCGCTCTGACCATCGGCGAGGCCAAGGTCCTGGGAGTCATCGACTATCGTGTAGGTGAAGCCTCGCGTCCGGCGTGGCTCGGCTCAGCGCCGCTGCTCGAGCTTCAGCTCGACGACGACAGCCGCCTGTTCGTGCGGCCGAGCGGAACCGAACCCAAGCTCAAGCTGTACGCGCACGTGAAGCGCAGCATCACCCCGCAGGGTAGTCTGGCGAGCAGCCTGTCCGACGCTCGACGGGATGCCGCGACGCTCTTGCAACAGCTGGCGGCGCTGCTTCAACGCTGAGCCAAAAATTCCGTCGAACATCGCGCGGGATCGCCACGCGATGGTGGTTGCGGGCCGGGCGCTCGGCCTGTTTGCCGCTCCGGCGGTGTATTCGAGAAGGAAGCGGGGTAGGGTCGCTCGAAACGAGCCCAAACAGGAGAAAACATGAAGCACGCGCTATCGGCTCTGGTTGTTTCGTTCGGTCTTCTGCTGCCCACCTTGGCTTCAGCACAAGAGCTGGGGGCTAAAGGCGACGTCGTTTTCTCGGTCGATCGTCTGATGGGGATCACGGGCACGCACGAAGCCGGCCAAGCCGGGCCGACCGAGTACCACGACGACTTCACGGCGATCAGCTTCGGCTGGCGCTCGACTCCTGGCGGATCTCCTTTCGACGTGCCGCGCTTTGCGTTCGACTACCTCGTCACCGATCACATCAGCATCGGCGGCGCCCTCGGCTACGCCTCGGTGGATGCCGATCAGCAGGACGACTACTCGGCGTTCATCATCGCTCCGCGCGTCGGTTACGCCTACGCCTTCGGTCGAGTGGTGGGCATCTGGCCACGCGGCGGTTTCACGTACCACTCCACCAGCGTCGACAACGGCATCGACGAAAAGGGTTTCGCCCTCACGCTCGAATGCCCGTTCACCTTCTCGCCGACGAGCCACTTTGCCTTCCACATCGGGCCGACCTTCGACATCGACATGTTCGGCTCGCGCGACCCGTTTCCGATCGAGAAAGAAGACCACACCTTCCGCGCCTTCGGCGTGAACGCCGGGCTTTTGGGGTGGTTTTAGCCCCGCGCCACGGCTGCTGGGCTGACCGCCAGGCTCGCCGGCCCTGATGTCACTTTTCACGCCGTCGGGCGGGTTGGTCTATCACCTGCGGGCGCTGCGTTTTCGCGGCACCTTGTGGGCGCCGTACCGCGCGGCGCTGGCACGGTGGTTGGAGGCGGCCTTGCCGGCGGACGACGAGCTGGTGTTGGTCGGACCGAGCGCGGGCCATTGTCTGCCGCTCGCGCACTTGGCGCGCTTTCGTCGCCTGCTGGTGTTGGAACCCGATCCGGTCGCGCGCTGGCTTTTGCAGCAACGCTTGCCTCGCTCAAACCTCGTGGTCGAGCATCGCGATCTGTTGCTCGGCCCGCTGACTAGCGGCCAACCCGGGTTGGATGCGGTGCTGCAGCAGCGCCCCCGCGCGTCGGTGTTGTTCTGCAACCTGCTCGGGCAACTGCACTGGGACCTTTCGGACGAGCACGAGCAGCGGTTCCGCGCCGGATTCACACGGCGTGTCTTGCCACTGCTCGCCGGTCGGCGCTGGGCCAGCTTTCACGATCGCTGGTCCGTAGAGGGTCAGGAGGCCCACGCCTTGGCCCAGCCGCTCGCGTTCGAACGACTTCCGACCGACGACGAGCTGGGCGTGGCCTGCTTCGGTGCCGCTGGCGCGCCCGTAACCGCGCTCGATCACGGCACGAGCCAGCTTTTTCCCGATCCGCTTCCGCGACGCTACTTCGCCTGGCCGCTCACGCCGCGCGCGCTGCACATCGTAGAAGGCGTTTCCGACGGCTAGCCAGGCTCGGTGTCGTAGGGCACGACCTCGGTCGAAGCCAGGTTCGGAATCGCGCTCTTGATGGCGTCGCCAATTTGCGAGGCGGTACCGACGACGGTGACCAGCAAGTCGTCTTCAGACAAGCGCTCCACCACCGAAGCGTTGGCGGCTTCGAGGGAAACGCCCTTGATGCGCTCGATGTAGTTTTCGTAATAGCCGGCGGGTAGCCCGTACAGCGCGCTATCGAGCAAGAGGCCCACCCGCTTGGAGGCGGTGTCGAGCGCGAAGGCGTGTGAACGCACCAAGTATTTCTTGGCCCAGGCCAGCTCTTTCTTGGTGATGCCCTTGCTCCGCAGGTCGTGCAGCATCTCGAGCTGAAGCTGGATACAAGGCGCGGCGTCCTCCGCCTTGGGGAACGTCCACATGCTGAAGGCTTGCCGGCGACGGTCGATGGGCAGGCTGGAGTAGGCGCCGTACGACCAGCCGCGCTTCGCCCGCACCTCTTGGGTGAGGCGCGCGGTGAACGTGCCACCGAACACGGTGTTGGCGACGTGCAGCGCCAAGTGATCGGGATCGGCAGGATGGGTTCCGAGCCCACCGATCAAGATCTGCGTTTGCGTGCGATCGGGTTTGTCGACGAGGGTGAGCCGGCGCCCAGGAATGACCGCCGGGTCGCCGATGCTGTCGTCGGGCGCGGGCCCGCTCGCCAGCGCGGCGCGGACCTGCTCCGCCAACTGCTCGGCGCGCGCGCGGTCGATGTCGCCCGAGAACGCGAAGATCAGGTTCTCCGGGCGCACGATGCGACCATACAGAGCCTTGAGATCTTCGGGCTGGATGCGGGCCACGCTGCTGGCGGTGCCCGTTACCGAGCGCGCGTAGGGGTGCGCGCCGAAGACGCGGTGCCGGAACCAACGCCGGCCGAGGCCGCGATCGTCGTCCAGCGTCTCGGTCAGCTCGGCCAAGGTTTCGCGGCGCAGGCGCTCGAGCTCCGCTTCGGCGAAGCCGGGCCGAGCCAAAATGTCGGTGGCGATGCGCATCAAGCCATCCAGCGAGCGCGTGATGACCGTGCCTTGGAACACCAGCGTGCTCGGCGATACGTCGGCGCCGAAGGCTCCGCCCAGCGCGTCGATCTCGGTGTCGATGGCTTGAGCTTCGCGCCCCCCGGCGGTGCGCCGCATCCAGCGCGTCAGCATGCGCGTGGCGCCGGTCATGCCTTCTGGATCGAGGATTGAGCCCGTCTTGAGGGCGATGCTGAACGACACCAGCGGCAAGGCCCGGCTGGTTTCGACCAAAACGTCGGCGGGCGCGTGCCCGGCTTGCGTGGCGGCCGTCACTCTGCCGCCTCCGCGCCGGCTTTGGCCAGCTCGGGGCGCACCAAAATCACGCTGCGTTGGCTGGGATCCAGGTAGCGACGCGCCGCCCGCAGCAGATCACTTTGGGTGAGTCTGCGGGTGGCATCCAGGCGCTCGAACGCGGCCGCCGGCCGGCCCAGCACTGCTTCGTAAAAGCCGATCGTCGAGGCCTTGCCGTCGGCGGTTTCGAGCCCGCCCAGCAGGCCCAGCTCGAAGCGCGCGGACGCGCGAGCCATCTCTTCTTCGGTCACTGGTGCGTCCATCACCTTCTTCAGCTCCTCGTCGAGCACGGCCAGCAACTCCTCGGCGGTGTGGCCCTCGCGGGCGGCCGCGTACACCTCGAACAGGCCCGGATCGTGAAACGGGCCGACCGAGCCCCGTACTTCGCTCGCCAGCTCCAGCTCGCGCACCATGCGTTGGTGCAAACGGCTGGCGCGGCCTCCGAACAACACCTCGGACAAGAGCGAGATGGCCGGATGATCGAAGTCGCCCAGCGCCGGGCAGTGGTAGCCGACGACGAGCTTTTCGGTGCTGGTCGCCTTCTTGACCTCGAGCCTGCGCTCGCTGGTTTGCGGCGGCTCGGGCTGCGCGTCTTCCAGCGGTAGGGTCGAGCTGGGCAGGCTGCCGTAGCGCTGCGAAATCATGCGCAGCACGTCGGCGATCTTGAAATCACCGGAGATGATCAACGCGGCGTTGTTGGGCGCGTAGTAAGCCCGATAGAAAGCTTCGCAGTCCTGGGTGGTGAAGCCTTCGATGTCCTTCATCCAGCCGATGGTCGGCCATTTGTAGGCGTGCTTGGTGAAAGCGGTGGCCCACAACAGCTCGTTGACGGCACCTTCGACGTCGTCGTCCACGCGGTAGCGGCGCTCGTTGGCGACGACTTCTTTTTCGCTCGTCACCTGCGGCTCGCGCAAGACCAACTTGCTCATGCGCTCCGACTCGAGCGTGAGCACCAACCCCAGCTGCTCTTTCGGGATGGCGATGTTGTACTGGGTCCAGTCGAGCCAGGTAGAAGCGTTGCTCTCGGCGCCCGCCTCTTCCAGCTTGCGATCGAACTCGCCCGCGCCGCGGCCCTCGATCTCGTTGAACATCAAGTGCTCGAACAGATGCGCGAGCCCGGTCTTGCCCTCGTGCTCGTGGCGCGAGCCGACGCGGAACCAGGTGTGCACCGACACCACCGGCGCGCTCTTGTCCTCGCACAGCAAGATGGCGAGGCCATTTTTCATGCGATAGCGCTCGATGACCAACGACGCCCCGAACGGCACCGTCTCCACGAACTCCAGGTGGCCGTGTTCCGGCGCCTGCGCGTTCACCGTCGCCAGAATCTTCTGAATCGTCGCCAGTTGGCGCGCGCTCGTGCCTTGCATCATCACTCCTCTAATTTGAGCACAGCCAAGAAAGCGTCCTGAGGCAATTCCACGCTGCCTACGGCCTTCATCCGCCGTTTGCCCTCTTTTTGCTTCTCCAACAGCTTGCGCTTGCGTGAGATGTCGCCGCCGTAGCACTTGGCGGTCACGTCCTTGCGCAGGGCGCGCACGGTCTCGCGGCTGATGATCTTGGAGCCGATGGCGGCCTGAATGGCCACTTCGTACTGCTGCTGCGGCACCAGCTGTTTGAGCTTCGCGGCCAGCGCCCGCCCACGCGGGTAAGAAATGTCGCGGTGCACGATCACGCTCAGCGCGTCGAGCGGCTCACCGTTCAGCAGCATGTCGAGCTTCACCAGCTCGTCGGCGCGGTAACCGGTGACTTCGTAGTCCATGCTGGCGTAGCCACGGCTCACGCTCTTCAGCTTGTCGTGGAAATCCAAGATCACTTCTGCCAGCGGCATCTCATACGTGATGACGACGTGATCTTTGGTTGCGTAGTTGATGCCGAGCTGCCGCCCGCGTCGCGCCTCACACAGCGCCACGACTGGGCCGACGTATTCGGAGGGCACGTGCACGGTCAACTTGAGGATTGGCTCCTCGATGCGCTCCAGGTTGCCGACGCCGGGCATCTTCGAAGGATTGTCTACCTTCACCAACTCGCCGCCCTTGGTGTAGGCGTGATAGACCACGCTCGGCGCGGTCGTGATCAAGTCCAGGTCGTACTCGCGCTCCAGCCGCTCTTGGATGATCTCCATGTGCAGCAGGCCCAAAAAGCCGCAGCGAAAGCCGAAACCTAGCGCGTCCGAGGTGTCCGGCTCGAACTGGAACGAAGAGTCGTTCATGTGCAGCTTGGACAACGCGTCGCGCATGTTCTCGTACTCGGCCGGATCGGTCGGGAAGAAGCCGGCGAACACCATCGGCTTGACCTCGCGAAAACCGGGCAGCGGCTCGGTGGCGGCGCGGTGGAACGTCGTGACGGTGTCGCCGATTTTCGTATCTTCGGTGGTTTTGATGTTGGCCGCGACGAAACCCACCTCACCGGGTCCGAGCTCGGTGATGGCCGTGGCGTGGGGAGCGAAGCAGCCCATCTCCGTCACGTCGTAGGTGCGACCCGTCGCCATGAACATGATGCGGTCGCCCTTCTTCAGGGTGCCCTCCATCACGCGCAGCTGGATGACGGCGCCGCGGTAGCTGTCGTACCAGCTGTCGAAGAGCAGCGCGCGCAGTGGAGCCGTCGCCGAGCCGACGGGCGGTGGGATTCGCGCCACGACCGCTTCCAACACCTCTTTTACGCCGACACCAGTCTTGCCGCTGGCGAATAGGGCGCCGCTGCAGTCGATGCCGACGACCTCCTCGATCTGCTCGGCCGCCCGATCGACGTCCGCCGACGGCAGGTCCACCTTGTTGAGGACCGGAATCACCTCGAGGTTATTTTCGATGGCCAAATAGGCGTTGGCGACCGTTTGGGCCTGCACCCCCTGGGTCGCATCGACGACCAACAGGGCGCCTTCGCAGGCGCGCAAGCTGCTCGACACCTCGTAGTTGAAGTCCACGTGGCCGGGCGTATCAATCAGCTGCAGTTGGTATTCGTTGCCGTCCTGGGAACGGAAACGCAAGCGCACGGATTGAGCCTTGATGGTGATGCCCCGCTCGCGCTCCAGCTCGAGCTTGTCGAGAAACTGATCCACCTGCTCGCGCGCCGTGATGGCGCCCGTCACGTCGAGGATGCGGTCGGCTAGCGTGCTCTTTCCATGATCGACGTGCGCGATGATGGAAAAATTTCGAATCTTGCTGGGGTCGGTCGGCATGGAGGGAACAGGCGCCGCGAGAGCCACCGCCTGAGGCAGGATGGCGTCGAAGCTTTTCGAGGCGCGGGCGCGGCTGTCTAGCGCCGAGTGGGTGGCGCGACCAGCACGGAGTGCCGCCGGTTGGAGCCGGCAGCTTACTTCTTCGAGGCCTTGGGCGCCGTGTCCGTCAGGCTCATTTGGCCCGGCAACGCGTGCTCGTACCGTTTGAGCACGAGGTCGATCCCCTCGCGGATGTACACCGCGACCGGCACCTTGGTGCGGTCATGCAAGAGGCGCAGCTTATCGCTCTGCTCCTGCGTGATGTAGACGGTCGTGGAGATCTTGTTGCGTGACATGCCGCCCGAATTACCAGCCGTTACAATAGATGCCCCTACACATGTTGTCAACGCCCGTCATTCGGCGAATGTTACAAATTATCCAATAACTACCGAAAGTTAGACAACAGGATCAGCCGCCGAAATTGCCTGTCGGCCGTTGGGCCGCTGGGCTACCCAGAGCCAACGGAGCAACGTCGTGACCTCGCGTGTACGGTCGGAACGGAAGCGGCTTCTGGGCCGACCAGCCCGGGGCGATGTTCGCTCGAAGCACCGAGCTGGGGTCGCTTCGCCGGCGGCAGGGCGTGGCTGTACGGGCGCACCCGGTCGAGGTAAAACGCGAAGGCTGCCGTTGAGCGACTGCTCTGGCGTAGGGAACAAGTTGATGAAAAACACTGAGGAGTCGAGGAGTTGGACTGTGCTGGCCACGGTTCTCCTTTTGGTGGGCTGCGGCGGCGGGGCTGCAGCCGGCGGCGGCGCCGCCACGGGTGGCATCACCAAGCGCGATACCTCGATCACGCATGACGCCTGCGACACCGCCAGCGCTGCCGAGAAGATCGATGCCAACAACGACGGCCGCCCTGACATCTTCATCGTGCGTAAGGGCAACGTGGAAAGCTGCCGAGCCGTCGACTTGAACTTCGATGGCGTCATCGACGCCTTCTCGTACAACGACGCGTCAGGGCGCCTCCGTCGGCGGGAGTACGATTTCGACCGCGACGGGCAGATCGACGAGATCCAGACCTATCAGGCTGGCGTGCTCACCGAGAAGGACCAAGCCACGTCGATGGCCCGAAAGCTCGACACCTGGGATTTCTACCAGGCGGGCGCATTGGCGCGCAGCGAGCGGGACTCCAACGGCGATGGCATCATCGATCAGTGGTGGGAGTACACCCAGCCCGGCTGCCCGATGATTCATTCGGACGTGAACAACGACGGCAAGCCCGATCCGGGCGCCACCGTCGACTACTGCAAAGAGACGGGCTACGTGCCGCCCGAGCGTCAGGGGCCGGCGGCGCCGCAGAGCCCCGACTTCAACAAGGCGTCGTCTACGCCGACCGAAGTCGACAGCAAGCCCGCTGACGAAGCCAAACCTGCCGAGAAGAAGGAGCCGAACAAGTGAGCACGCCCCTTTGGTCGATGTGCGCGCTTTCGGCCGTGTTGGCCGTAGCTTGTGGCGGCGGCGCGGCCACCCAGGCCACCCCCAAAATGTCGGACAAGCAAGTGTCCGGTGTGGCCTCCGACGACGCTTCGCGCTGCGACTACAAAGGCCGCGCCGACCGCGAGGTTCAGGAAGTGCGCGGCCCCGGCGCCACCCAACCCAACATTCGTCGCGTCTTTTCCATCGTCGGCGAAGGTGAGGATCGCAAGAAGATCCTCCTCTGTCGCGAGGTCGACACGAATCTGGATGGCGCCAAAGACGTCATGAGGACTTACACCGACAAGGGTGAGCCCCTGAACGAGTTGGCCGACACGAACTTCGACGGCAAGGTCGACACCTGGATCACGTTCTCGCGCGGTCGCATCGCCAAGGTGCAGCTCGACAAGTCGGGGCGCGGTCAGCCCGAAGAAGTGAAGTTCTACGTCGGCGGCAAGCTGGCGCGCGCACAGCGCGATACCAACAAAGACGGCAAGCCCGACCAGTGGGAAATCTACGACGAGGGCCGGCTGCAGCGCCTGGGCGTCGATCTCGACTTCGACGGCCGCGTCGATCGCTGGGACCGCGACGAGATCGCGCTCCGCGACATCGAAGCCAAAGAGAAGGCCGAAGAGAAGAAGGCCGCCGAAATCGAAGAAGCGAAGAAGAAGGCCGACGAAGCCGAAGGCAAGCCGGTCGACGGGCACGTAAGTCCCAGGAACCGCTGAGGCCACTGGTCGCCAAAACCACAATCCCCGAGATTCCTCATCTTGGGGGCTGCCAAGCTGCAGCCTGAATCGCAGAAGCTTCCGTGGCGGTTCCGGGCCCCCACGCGCGTATCGAGATTTTTACCGGGAGGTGGGTGCCCACGAAGAGCTCGACCGGCCGGTTTCCTCTGGGCTGAAAGTCCGAGCCGCCCGACTCGCCCCATCCACCATCGGGCGGGCCAGTCCTCGATCCCGATATGAGGTGATATCACCTGATAATCAGGTGATATCAGCCAATTCTCGCGTCGCGGATCGGCGCGGCGGGACCTCGATCTGAGCCCGGGGCGGCGGCCGCCGCCGCCATCAACGACCTACGTCCGTGTTTTCTCGCTCTCGCAGGCGGTTGCGGGGCGACGTGCTAGTGACGGCCCAGAATGGAACGGCTGCAGAAGGTTTTGGCGCAGGCGGGGATTGCTTCGCGGAGAGCCGCGGAGGAAATCATCCTGGCCGGGCGCGTGCGCGTCGACGGCAAGATCGTGCGTGAGCTCGGGACGCAGGTGGATCCGCGTACCAGTCGCGTGGAGGTCGACGGCAACAAGATCGTCGCCGAGAAGCTGATCTACATCGTGCTGCACAAGCCGCGCGGGGTGGTGTGCACCTTGAGCGATCCCGAGGGGCGCCCCACGATTCTCGAGCTGTTGAAGGACGCCGGCGCTCGGGTGGTACCGGTGGGCCGCCTGGACTTTCACACCAGCGGCGCGCTCTTGTGCACCAACGACGGCGAGTTCGCGCAAGCGCTCGCGCACCCCAAAAAAGGCGTACCGAAGATCTACGTCGCCAAGGTGCAAGGTGTCGTCGACGACCGTGCGCTCGAGCGCTTCAGCGAACGCATCGTGATCGATGGTCGGCCGACCCAACCGGCGCAAGTAAAGGTACTGCGGCTAGAGGGTGACAAGACCTGGCTCGAGATCACGCTGCGCGAAGGGCGCAACCGGCAGGTACGACGACTGGGTGAGGCGACCGGCTTTCCGGTCATGCGCCTGGCGCGCATCTCGCACGCCGGTGTGACGAGCGAGGATTTGCGCCCCGGCCAGTGGCGGCCGCTCACCGTCGACGAGCTCGTCAATCTGAAGCGTGACTACGGCGTGCCCAAGAAGGTACGCGCGCCGATTTTCGAGCCGGCGCTGGGTAAGGGGGGCTGGAGCGACGCTCCCCGATTGCCCGGCGTTCGTCGCCCCGAGCCCAAATTCTCGGCGGCTCGACGCCGCGAAGCAAAACCGAGCGAGGCGCGGCGTCCGAGCAACGAACGCGGCGGCCCCCAACGCGACGACGCGGCAGGCGTCGAGCCGTCGCGCTTCGACCGCAAGCGCGCGCCGCGTCACGAAGGGGTGAGGGCCGAGCCCCCGCGCTTCGATCGCTCCCGAGCCCCTCGTCCCGATGCTGGCAACGTCGAGCCTGCGCGCTTCGATCGCAAGCGCGCGCCCCGCGCGGAAGCTGCGCCGGCCCCGGCGGCCAAACCGTTCAACGCCGCGCACCGTGAAAAGAAGCGGTTCAACGCCAAGAACGCCGAGCCTCAACCTTTCGAAACCAAGCGCACGCGCGGTCCGGCGCCCCGCGGCGAAGCGCCGTTCAACGCCAAGGGCGGCCGTCGCGCCAACCGCGAAGCCCCGTTCGAGGCCAAGGCCAGCCGCGGCCCCGGTCGTGAAGCGCCGTTCGAAGCGAAGCGCAGCGGCCCCGGTCGCGCCGCGCCGTTCGAAGCGAAGCGCAGCGGCCCCGGTCGCGCCGCGCCATTTCAGCGCGAGCTCGAGCAAGGCCCGAGCCGCAAGAATCCCAAGCGGCCTTGGGAGGCACGCACGCGATCGGCGAGCGACGGTAGGCCGACGCCGAGCGGCGCGAGACCCAGCGCCGGTCGCGCCGCGGAGCAACGAAGCCGCGGCTCGCAGCCTGCGAAGCGCGGACGCAAGTAGTCGCTAGGCTTCGCTCGAAAGCAGCGAAGCCCGCTGAAATCGCCTCAAGCTCCGAGGCCGATGCGGTGCGCCAACGTGCGCGCGCCGTCACGAAACATCACGCTGACCTTGCCGCCGTCGAGCACGGCTTCGACGTAGCCTTCGCCGAACTTGGAGTGCATCACCAACTCCCCTTCGCGAAAGTCGTGGGTCATGGCGTACTTGGTGAAAGCGTCGAGCGGCTTGCCGAGCGCGCGCGTCGCCCAAGTATCTTGGCGCTCTTTTTCCGCGCGCACCTTCTGAGTCACGCGCTGGGCGGCGCTCGGTTTGGCTTCCGTCTTCTTGCTACGAATGACGACCGACGGTCCCGTGGCGGTGCGCGGCGCGCGGTAGTTGTGCTCCGAGTTGCACGTCTGACAGATGACGCGCTTGGGGGCGCCGCCGACCATGGCGACGATACGGTGACCGAGATCCATGCGGCAGCGGGTGCAATAGCTATCGATTTCACTGCCAGCTGTGAGTGCCTTCACGTTCTAACTCTCCGGGGAAGGGTCCGAATCTTTCTCAGACGGGCCCGGATGTGAAGCCCCGTCTTGCGCCGCAGGCGCGGAGGGCGGCACCGAGCCCCGCTTGACCGTGACTTTGGAACGGACGTCCGGTGTCGGACGGCTGGGGCGTGCGTCGTTGGGAATGAAGCGGACTTCGGTCTTGATCTCGAAAGATAGCGCCGTCAGGCCGCGAACGATGTCTTCGGCCAGATTGGAGTGCTCCAAGAAGTCCCGAACCTCGCGTGCGACGACCCTGTAAAGACCATTTTTGGTGTCGTCCAGCGTCCCGAACAGAGCGCCGAGCGTCTCCTTGGGCAGCTTCAGCTCGGACATCAAATGACGGACGTTTTCGGGTCCCTCACTGAGACGCTCGTAGCCGGCCTCGATCACTTTGCGGACGATCTCGCGCAGGGCGCGCTCGACGCGGCTCTCGTCGCGCTCTTCGCTGTCCTTGTTTTCCTTGGAGGGCGGGGGCTCGGTGGGCACGCTCGACGATCTCGTAGCTTGCCGCACTGCGTCAGTCAATGCGCGTCGCCAGAAACCTCGATGATTCCGACAGATAGCAAGCGGGTGGGGCGGCCCAACCGGCGCCGGTCAGGCATAGTATCGCCAAGATGCAGTCCTTCAGCGAGCGCCGCGCCCGCCTGCTCTCAGCCATGCACCCGGGCGTGCTCGTGGTGTTCTCGACCCCGACCGCGATCCGCAACAACGACGTCGAGCACGAGTACCGGCAGAGCTCCGACTTCTTTTACCTGAGCGGCTTCGACGAGCCCGACAGCGTGCTCGTCCTGTCCAGCGTGGCCGAGAAGGAAAAGTTCGTGCTGTTCGTGCGCCCGCGAGATCCGGAGCGCGAGACGTGGGACGGCAGGCGAGCGGGCGTCGAGGGCGCGTTGAAGGATTTCGGCGCCGACGCGGCCTATCCCATCGCCGAGCTGGCGACGCGCTTGCCCGAGCTACTGCTGGGGGCGAGCGAGCTTCACTATTCGCTGGGTCGTCATCGCGAACAGGACGACGCCTTGCTGGCGGCTTTGGAAGGAGCGCGTCGGCGCGGGCGGCGCGGCCCAACCTATCCGACGCGCATCAGCGACGCCGAGGTGCTGTTGCACGAGCAGCGTCTGTTCAAGACGCCCGAGGAGCTGGACATCATGCGCCGCGCCGCGCGCATCAGCGGGGAAGCTCACGTGGCGGCGATGAAGAGCGCCGCCCCGGGCGTCAACGAATGCGAAATCGACGCGCTGTTTCGCGGCATTTTTCGCAAGCACGGCTGTGAGCGCCCTGCCTACGAGCCGATCGTGGGCTCCGGGGTGAACGCGACGATCTTGCACTACCGGCGCAACAACAAGGACATGCAGGACGGCGAGCTGTTGCTGATCGATGCCGGATGCGAGCTCGAATACTACGCCTCCGACGTGACCCGGACATTTCCGGTCAATGGCCGCTTCTCACCCGAGCAGCGCGCCATCTACGACATCGTGCTCGAAGCTCAAGAGCGCGCGATCGACAAAGCAAAGACGGGCGCCACTCTGGACGAGGTACACGTGGCCTCGGCGGAAGTGATCACGCGCGGCCTCATCGCGCTCGGGCTCGTGGAGGGGCCGTTCGAAGAAGCGATGAAGGAGCAGCGCTACAAGACCTACTACATGCACAAGTGCAGCCACTGGCTGGGCATGGACGTGCACGACGTGGGCGCGTACTACCAAGGCGGCAAGGGCCGCCCGCTGCAGCCCGGCATGGTCTTGACGGTGGAGCCCGGCATCTACGTGTCCGAGCACGCGACCGGGCCCGCCGAGCGTTACCGGGGTATTGGGGTTCGAATCGAGGACGACGTGCTCGTCACCGAATCGGGCAATGAAGTGCTGACGGCGCACATTCCGAGAACGGTGGATGCGGTCGAGCGAGCCTGCCAGAGCTGAGCGCGTCGCGTTCGGGCTAGTCGCGCTGCTGCTGCTCGCTCCTCGGCTGGCGTTGGCCGACGCCGAAGACCCGTTCAGTGAGCCCGCCGAGAAGCCTGCCGCTTCGCTCGCGCTGCCCCCGTTGCCGCCGCCGGCGCGTACTCCTCGCTCTGCCGTAGGGTACCAGCATTGGCTTGGCGGCGTGTATTTGGGGCGCGGGCTGCGCTTCAACAATCCGTACCGCTTGGGACGCGTGCTCGGCGACGACGCGCGCTCGCTCTCGCTCAGCGCCACCTATCTCGATCTGCACCTGGGCCGCACGTTCGGCGAGCCGAACGGGTTCGAGCACGGAGTCGCCGTGCACCTGTCGATCGCCACCGACGGCATTCGTCAGGAGGTGGCCACGCCGTCTTATCTACTGCTGCGACGCTTCACGCCCCGCGTCTTGGGCTACGCGCGCGCCGGTTTTCCGATCGTGCTCGAGCCCGACGCGGCGGTCGGTCTCGAAGCAGGGCTGGGCGGAGCTTATTTCTTCACGGCGAACCTCGGCATCGGCGCGGAGCTGGATTTCAGCCTTTTCTACGGAGCCGCCACCATCGAGCAGGCCGTGACGGCAATTCCGGTCGCGTCGCTGGCGGTGGGCGTGTTCTTCGATTGGGAGCATTTGCCATGAAGCGTCGGCCCTTGCAGTGGATGAAGGTGGCGCTCGGTTTCATCGCGCTGGCTTTCTGTGCCGCGCCGGTCCCCGGTGACGTGGGCGGCTGCGGGCAGGATCCGCAAGAGCTCGATCCGGAGACGTTCTTCTGGAGCTTGCAGGGCACCGAATGCGACCACTGCCGCAGCTGTGGCATCAAAACGGCCGCCTGCGACCGTGCCTGCGCCGACACGCTGGTGCAAAGCGAGTTCCCAAAGGACTGCGTGCCGTTGGTGCACGACGGGGAGGTTTGCCTACGGGCCCTGCAAAACGGCAGCTGCAGCGATTTTCGCGACTACATGAGCGATCGCTCACCGAGCGTGCCCACCGAGTGTGACTTCTGCCCCGCCGGGGGCCAGCCGTGAGCGCTCGTTGGGCGAAGTGGCTGCGCTTGTTGCCGTTAGCGTTCCTGGGTTGTGCTTCGCTGCCCACGTTGACGGAGCGGCCCGAGGAGTATCACTTGTACCGCACCGCCCGCATCGCGCCGACGCTGGAAGAGCGGCTGCGAGCGGCCGATCGCTACCTGCGTGAGGTGCCGCAAGGCCCACACGCCAAGCAGTTGCGCGGTTGGTTCGTGGGCACCGAGGAGAAGTATTTCCTGACGGCTTTCGATCGCCTGCCCAACCTGTACGCGTACCGCGCCGCGTTGCCTCGCGGCCCGCATATCGAAGACGTCAGGTCCCGAATCGCCCTGTTGGAGGGCAAGCGCTCGCAGCGCGTCGTTCGGCAAAACGAAGAAGACGTGCGAATCGCCGCAACCCAAGCGCGCTTGACCGCCGCCGACAAGCAACGTCGCGCCTTCGTGGCCACTTTCAAGGAGTGGACGGCGCGCATCACGCGCATCAAGACCTTCGGCGAGCCCACCTCCGAGCTGGCGGACGAAACCATCTTCGCTTTCCGGCTCAGCGAGCCGCGCGGCGCCTGTCAGGGCGACAGGTGCAAGAAGCTGCTGCAGCTCGGCTACGAGGTGCCCGGCCAGCGCGAGCTGGTGGCGCGCGCCGCGTTGCTCGAGGTGCAGCTGGAGCTGGAGCGCGGGCTGTTGCAGCGCGCGCGGCTGGCGGGGCCCGAGCTGTGGACGCGCTTGGCGGAAGCGCTCTCGTTGCGACCGCTTCCCACCCCCACGCCCGAGGAACGAGCCGACGCTATCAATCGCGCTTTGTTGCTCGTACGTGCCTTGCTCGAGCCGACGCTACCCGTCGCGGAGTGCCCCGATAAGCCGGTGGCAGGTCCCGTCGTCCTCGAACGGAGCTGTCGTGGGCTGACCGCGCGCATGCTGGCGGGGCAAAACCCCACCGAAGACGACAGTCTCGAGATAGCGCCCGCCGCGCCCTGAGCTAGGCTCCGGCGCGAACATGCACGCGCCGCTGATCCCGTATTTCACGTTGCCCGAGCTGCCGTTGATCCCGGCTCATCTGTTCGGCAGCTTTCCGCCGATCGACATCTCGATCAAGCCGTTCGGCGCGCTGGTCGCGACGGGCGTGCTGCTCGGCTCCAACCTGACCATCAAGCGCGCGCGCCGCATCGGGCTGGACGAGCGCGTCATGGCCTCGTTCATCGCGTGGATCGTGGGCATCGGCTTCGTGGGCGGGCACGTGTTCGACGAGCTGTTCTACTACCCACAACGGCTGGTGGCCGACCCGCTGTCCATCTTCAAGTTGTGGGACGGTTTGTCGAGCTTCGGCGGCTTCATGGGCGCCATCATCGGCATGCTGATTTGGCGTTTTCGCAATCGAGTGCGCACGTTGCCCTACTGCGACAACGTGATGTCGATGTTTCCGGTGGGCTGGGCCTTCGGGCGCACCGGCTGTGCCACCGCCCACGACCACCCGGGGCTGCTCAGCGATTCTTGGTTGGCGGTGCAGTATCCGGGCGGCGGGCGCTTCGACCTCGGCTTGCTCGAGCTGCTGATGACCATCCCGATCATGATTGGTTTCTTGTGGTTGGCCAAAAAGCCGCGGCCTTGGGGCTTCTTCTTGGCGTTGGGCTGCACCAGCTATGCGCCCATTCGTTTCGCGCTCGATTTTCTGCGCGAGCGCGACCCCATCCCCGGTGACGTGCGGGGCGCCATTGACCCGCGCTATTTCTTCCTCACCCCCGCGCAGTGGGAATGCTTCGGCATGTTGGCGCTGGGGCTGTTCTTGCTGTGGCGGGTGCTGCGCGCGGTGTCGCGCGGTGAAGGCTTCGAGCGCGCAGAAATTCCGGAAGCGTTTCAGTCCTTGCCGATCGCTTCAGACCCGCAGGCGTAGCGCACCGGGGGCCAGCTCGGCGCGTAGAGGTAGGCGTCCAGGCGTCTCGCCGTCCATATCGACCAGCACCTCGGTGCCGGCCGCCAGCGGCTCGGCCTCGACGACTTTGCCGCGCGCCACGCTGACGCCCGCTTGCCCGAGGTGCGAGCCTTTGTAGATGTGCTGTGACAACGCCACACTTTGCAGCTTGGAGAGATCTTGAAGAGCCACGACGTCGAGCAAGCCGTCGGAGGGGTCGGCGTCGGGCGCAATCATCATTCCGCCGCCGAAAAAGCGGCCGTTGGCCAGGGCCACGTTGAAAACGGGCAGCTCGAAGCACAGCTTGCCGTCCACTCGCACGCGCACCGGCGCGTTCTTGTAAACGAGCATGGCGCGCAGCGTGCCGAGGAAGAACGCGGCCTTGCCACCGATCCATTTGGGGGTCGAGTTGACGATGCGATCGGTCAAGCCGCCGATGCCGAAGCTGGTGATGTTGATGAAGGCTCGGCGCACGAGCTTGCCATCGTGGCCCGTCACCGACAGCAGGCCCAAGTCGATGGGGCGAGGGGAGGCCCGGAGCAGCCGATCCGCCGCTTCTTCCACGCTGTCGCCCAAACCGAAGGTGCGCCGAAAGTCGCCTCCGGTTCCGGACGGAATCAACCCCAGGTCGGGCCCCTGCGCGATACCGCCGTCATCTTCCAAGAAGCCTTGCACTGCGTCGTTCAAGGTTCCGTCACCGCCGACCAACACCACGCATTCGACGCGGTCTCGCCGCGCATTGCGCAGCAGCCGCCCGGCGTCGCCGGGGCCTTCGGTGTGGACGACCTCGGGCGGGGCGCCCCCCACGGTGAGGGCCCGGACGATGGCTGCCTGCTTGCGAACGGCGCCGCCGCTGCCGGCGGTGGGGTTCAAAATGACGCGAAGGTGCACGCTCGGAATCTAGCCTGGCCCGGTCGAGCCGCGCGGGCCGGCCTCACTTTTGGCTGCGTCCTTGCCGAAAAGGCGGATTTGGCGTCGGCCATCTGGCCGGCATTTCCAGGCAGTTTGCGCCGGGCACTTGAACGCCGAATCTACGAAAGTTATCGTCCGCTCCGGGCTTTTCCGTTTGCCTTCTTGTCTCTTAGGCGCGGAAGTGCCGCTCTTACGTCAGTACGATAGGAACGCTAAATCAGATGGCGACTGAGGACGCACGCAAGCTCTTTGTCGCGGGCTTGCCCGAGTCGATCACGGAGGACGCTCTCCGTGAAGTATTCGAAGCGACGGGTGGCAAAGTAACCGATGTGAGCTTGCCGCGCGATCGCGCGACGGGCCGAGTGCGAGGCTTCGGCTTCGTGACATTCGCTTCGTCGGAAGAGGCCGCGTCCGCGCGCGACTCGCTCGACGGATCATTACAAGCAGGACGACCGATCTCGGTGCGTCCATTCTCTTCCGAGCCTCCGCGTCGTGAGGGCGGAATGCCTGGAGATCGCCGCGATTCCCCGGGAATGAGCGGCGGTGGCGGTGGCGGTGGCGGTGGTCCACCTGGTGGCGGGGGCCAAGAAGATCGCACGCTATACGTCGGCAACCTGCCGTACGACGTGACACAGCAAGAGGTCACGGCGCTGTTCACGGACAACGGCTTGGTCGCGCCGGTGCGCACTCACTTGCCGCTCGGTCCCGACGGACGCTTGCGTGGCTTCGGTTTCGTCACTTGCGCTAGCGCCGACGCCGCCAATCAATCGCTCGGCGTGCTGCGCAACCTCGACGTGCGCGGGCGTCGGTTGATGGTGAACATCGCGCACCCGCGCGGTGAGCGCCCTGCCGGAGCAGGGCCCCGGCCTCCGCGTGAAGGCGGGTTCGCCGGCGGCGGTAGCTTCGCGGG
>Ga0068855_100000064_pt1 | contig 130807 bp, 119 predicted proteins | sample KBSCornC52_FD_66592 | JGI IMG/M metagenome (GOLD analysis project Ga0068855, IMG submission 66592) | Corn rhizosphere microbial communities from Kellogg Biological Station, Michigan, USA - KBS Corn C5-2 | ecosystem: Host-associated > Plants > Roots > Rhizosphere > Soil ...
ATGCCGACGGCCTGGAACTTGCCGACGATGGCGACGGTTTTGGGTACGGCTGCCTGAACGGGTAATTTGATGGGCCACATGCTGCGGATTAGACCATAATTTGAGATGACATTGTAATGAAACCAAGCGCCCCCACCCTGCCCGCCTCGCCGGCCGCCTCCCCCATCCAGGCGGTCCTGTTCGACCTCGACGATACCCTGTGGGCCATCGAACCCGTGCTGGTGCGCGCCGAAACCCTGCTCTACGACTGGCTGCGCCAGCATGCACCCGCCGTGGCGGCTGCCCACACCATCGCCAGCCTGCGCGAGCGCCGCATGGCGCTGATGCAGACCGATCCCGCCTACCGCATCAATCTCTGGAAGCTGCGCCATACGGCGCTCTCGGGGGTCTTCCGTGAACACGACGTGGACCTGGCGCTGGTCGACCCGGCCATGACCCTGTTCTCTGAAGCGCGTAGCACCGTCGCGCTGTTCGACGACGTGGAGCCGGCCCTGCTGCGCCTGAAGGGCAAGCTCACCCTGGGCTCGGTCTCCAACGGCTTTGCCGACCTGGAGCGCATCGGGCTGGCCGGCCACTTTGAGGTCTCCATTGCCGCGCATCGCTTCGGCCGCGCCAAGCCCGACCCGGCCATCTTCCACGCCGCCTGCGAAGCGCTGCAGGTGGCGCCGGGCGCGACCGTCTATGTCGGCGACGATCCCTTGCTGGACGTACAAGGCGCCCAGCAGGCGGGCCTCAAAGCAGTCTGGATGAACCGCTTCGGGCGCGCGCTGCCGGACGGCATCCGGCCCGACGCCGTCTGCCGCGACCTGCATGAGCTGCATGACTGGCTGGAGGCGCAGTCCAAGGCATGAAGAAGGGGCAAATCAGGCCATCGGCGCCGGTGGCGTCACTTTTTGCAGAATAAGCCGCTAGAATATGCACCATGCAACTCGATAACCGCGCCCGCACACTGCTCAAGGCCCTGGTCGAACGGTATATCGCCGACGGCCAGCCGGTCGGTTCGCGCGCCCTGTCGAAACTGTCGGGCCTGGAACTGTCACCGGCCACCATCCGCAACATCATGGCCGATCTCGAAGAGATGGGCTTCGTCGCCAGCCCGCACACCTCGGCTGGCCGCGTACCCACGCCGCGCGGCTATCGCATGTTCGTCGATACCCTGCTCACCGTCGAGGCCATCGACGAAAGCGCGCTGGAAGGCCGCCTGCAGGCGCGCCTGCAGCACAGCGCCTCGCCGCAGAAGATCATCACCAATGCAGCCCAGGTGCTGTCTTCGCTGTCGCAGTTTGCCGGCGTGGTGATGACGCCCAAGCGCGAGTCGGTATTCCAGCAGATCGAGTTCCTGCGGCTGTCCGAAAAGCGCATCTTGCTGGTGATCGTCGACCAGGGCGGCGACGTGCAGAATCGCATGCTGCTCACCGAGGTCGATTACACCCCCAGCCAGCTGACCCAGGCCGCCAACTACATCAACCAGCACTACGCCGGCCAGTCCTTCGACCAGGTGCGCATGCACCTGCAGGGTGAGCTGCGCCAGTTGCGCGACGACATGACCACGCTCATGCACGCTGCCGTCGAAGCCGGCAGCGACGCCATGAGCGAGGAAGCCGATAACAACGTAGTCATCTCCGGCGAGCGCAACCTGCTGTCGGTGACCGACCTGTCGTCCAACATGAATTCGCTGCGCCGTCTCTTCGACATGTTCGAGCAGAAGACCGGGCTCTTGCAGTTGCTGGATGTCTCCAGCAAGGCCACCGGCGTGCAGATCTTCATCGGCGGCGAGTCCCAGCTGATGCCCATGGATGACATGAGCATCGTCACCGCGCCCTATGAAGTCAATGGCCGCATCGTCGGCACGCTGGGCGTGATCGGACCGACCCGCATGGCCTATGAGCGCGTCATCCCTATCGTCGATATCACGGCCAAGCTGCTCTCCAGCGCCTTGAGCCAGCATTGAATCCGCAGCGCGGGCCGGAATGCAAAAAAGCCACGTGAGGTCCACGTGGCTTTTTTGCATCCGACAGCGCGGGGAGCTTACGTCGCGCTTATTTCTTCAGTTTCTTGCAGTTCTTGCAATGACCGTAGAGGGCCAGCGCGTGATCGGCGATCTCGAAACCGTGCTCCTGGGCAATCTTCAGCTGGCGCTTCTCGATCTCGGCGTCGAAGAATTCCTCGACCTTGCCGCAGTCCAGGCAGACCAGGTGGTCGTGGTGCGAGCCCTCGTTGAGTTCGAAGACGGCCTTGCCGGTCTCGAAGTGATTGCGCTGGAGCAAGCCGGCCTGCTCGAACTGGGTCAGCACCCGGTAGACGGTGGCCAGACCGACATCGAGATTGTCGGAAAGCAATTGTTTATAGACATCTTCGGCGCTCAGGTGGCGCACCGAGGTGTTCTGGAAGATCTCCAGGATCTTCAGGCGAGGTAGCGTAGCCTTCAGGCCGCTGGCCTTCAGTTCGGATGGATTGTTCGGCATGGTAGAGTGGGTTCCCGGGTTTTGACTGGTCTCAAACAGGCGCGCGGGTCCGCGGGGAAGGCCTGGGGACGGTTCCGGCTGGCTGTGGAGAAAGCCTTTTGCTGACGGAACGCACTCATGCCTATTTAAGAAGTAAGTTCTAGCTTATCATATAGCGCTTTAGGCTCATGGCTCAACCCGGTTGAAAACTTTATGCACATGCTTTCCCGTCTGAAGTCCCGTCATCATTCCGTCGCAATCGGCCTGGCCGCCTTGCTGGCGCTGTCGCTGGCCGGCTGTTCCTCGACCAAGGCTCCGGACCAGGCTGCGGCCGATGCCCAGGGCGTGAAAGTGAGCGGCAAGAGCAACAGCCTGTTCGGTTTCCTGCGCCCCTACCGCATCGACATCCAGCAGGGCAACTTCGTCTCCCGCGAGATGGTGGCGCAACTGCGTCCGGGCCTCACGCGCGACCAGGTGCGCTTCGTGCTGGGTACGCCGCTGCTGACCGACATGTTCCACACCAACCGCTGGGACTACGATTTCCGCCTGGCCAAGGGCAATGGCGAAATCATGACCAGCCGCGTGACCGTGTTCTTCAAGGATGACCTGCTGGACCATGTGCAAGGCGGCCAGGACCTGCCCACCGAGAGCGAATACCTGACCCTGATCACCGACGCCAAGGTCGGCTCCAAGGCGAAACTGACCGACGACGACGTCAAACCGGCCTCGCCCGTCGCCCCGTCTTCCGCCAACAAGTAATCCCGAGATTGTCATGACCGTATTGAATATCGCCGTAGCCGGCGCCTCCGGGCGCATGGGCCGCATGCTCATCGAAGCCATCCTCAACGCCGACGACCTCCAGCTGGCCGGCGCGCTCGACACCCCGACCTCCCCCAGCATCGGTACCGATGCCGGCCTGTTCCTGGGCAAGGCCACGGGCGTACTGATCGAGTCCGACCTGGCGCGCGGATTGGCGAAGGCGGACGTGCTGATCGACTTTACCCGTCCCGAAGGCACCCTCAAGCATCTGGAATACTGCGCCGCGCATGGCGTGAAGGTCGTCATCGGCACCACCGGCTTCGAGCCCGAAGGCAAGGCCGCCATCGCGGCCTACGCCGAGAAGACCGCCATCATGGCCGCACCCAACATGAGCGTGGGCGTGAACGTGACCATGAAGCTGCTGGAGATGGCCGCCAAGAACTTCTCGCACGGCTACGACATCGAGATCATCGAAGCCCATCACCGCTTCAAGGTCGATGCGCCCTCCGGCACCGCGCTGAAGATGGGCGAAGTCATCGCCGACGCGCTGGGCAAGAAGCTCGACGACGTCGCCGTCTATGCCCGCGAAGGCGTGACCGGCGAACGCGATCCCTCTTCCATCGGTTTTGCCACCGTGCGCGGCGGCGACATCATCGGCGACCACACGGTCCTGTTTGCCGGCATCGGCGAGCGCATCGAGATTTCGCACAAGTCCTCCAGCCGCGTCTCGTACGCCATGGGCAGCCTGCGCGCCGCACGCTACCTGGCCGACAAGCAAACCGGCCTGTACGACATGCAGGATGTGCTGGGCTTCAAGTAAGCCGAGCCCGGAACCACAGGAAATGCCCGACGCTGCCGCGCCCCACCAGGTCCGGCAGCGAATTTTTTTGGGGTCGGCCGCTCCAAGCGACTGCTCCGCACTTCACTGTCATTGACTCCCTGCCGCGTCCGCGCGGCGTCTTTCCCGAAAGCACGCACCATGGAACAGAACATTGGATTTGCCCATTACTGGGCGCAAGGCGACGCCGTTTCCCACTCGGTGGCCTATCTGCTGCTGATCATGTCCATCGCCAGCTGGTACTACATTCTCTCCAAGGCCTGGGCGGCCTGGCGCATCCGCCGCGGCAGCAACGCCCTGGAGCGCTTCTGGCAGGCCCCGACGCTGGCCGACGCCACCGCCGCTATGCAGCGCCTGGACAGCGAACAGATCTACACCCCCATGGCCGAGCGCGCTGCCGAAGCCGCCGACATCGGCACACGCCAGCAAGGCACGCCATCGCTGAACGCCGCCACCGATCCGGGCGAACTGATCACGCGCACCCTGCGCCGTGAAATCAACCGCGTCTCGGCGCGTCTGGAACGCGGCCTGACGCTGCTGGCCTCGGTCGGCTCGACCGCCCCCTTCGTGGGCCTGTTCGGCACCGTCTGGGGCATCTACCACGCACTGGTGGCGGTCTCGGCCAGTGGCACGGTGCAGATCGACAAGGTTGCCGGTCCGGTGGGCGAAGCGCTGATCATGACCGCGCTGGGCCTGCTGGTGGCTATTCCTGCGGTGCTGGCCTATAACGCCTTCACCCGTATCAACCGCGTGGTACTGGCCGAACTGGACGGCTTCGCCCATGACCTGCATGCCTATCTGACCACCGGCGAGCGCGTGGGCGGCGTGCGCCGTCAATGAACCAGAGGAGAGCATCATGAGTTTCGGAGGATTCAACGACAACCAGAACTCGGCCCCGATGGCCGACATCAACGTCACCCCCATGGTGGACGTGATGCTGGTGCTGCTGGTGATCTTCATCATCACCGCGCCCATGTTCACCCACGCGCTCAAGCTGGACCTGCCCACCGCGCAGTCCGCGCCCGCGCCGGAAAAGCCGGAGACCATCACCCTAGGCATCGACGCGGCCGGCAAGCTGTACTGGAACGACCAGCCGGTCTCCAGCGCAGAACTCGATGCGCGCCTGGCTGCCGCGGCGGGTAAGCAACCGCAACCGGAACTGCAGCTGCGCGCCGACAAGTCCACCCGCTATCAGACCATTGCCGAAGTGATGTCGGCCGCGCAGGGAGCGGGCCTGAGCAAGCTGGGCTTCGTCACCGATCCCAAAACACCGGCGCACGTGCAAGAAAAGAAAGAGAACTGAGGAAGGAAACCTGATCCATGGCCACCGTACAACTGGCGGGCGACCGCATCACCGACTGGGACAGCTTTCATACCGAAAGCGCGCAAGCCTTCGGCTTCCCCGATTTCTATGGCCGCAACATGGATGCCTGGGTCGATTGCCTGTCCTACCTGCGCGACGATGAAGGCATGTGCCGCTTCAAGCTCAAGCCCAAGGAAGTGCTGACCATCGAGATCAGCCACAGCGCCGACCTGCACAAGCGCCTGCCGGACCTGGTGGAAGATGTGGAATTCTGCTGCACGGCCATCAATGACCGTTGCGAGGATTACGGCGAACCGCCGGTGATTGAACTGGTGTGGAAGTAAGGACCTTCTTCCAGCCCTTGATGCTTGAGGCTTGAGGCTTGATGCTTGATGCTTGATGCGATGACGACCGTTCGGCCTGAGTAGCGGCATAGCCGCGTATCGAAGGTTCGCCGACGGCGCGCCCCTTCGACAGGTTCAGGACTGGCTTCGACACGGCCCCAGCGGGGGCCTGCTCAGGTCGAACGGTGCCTGATACATCGCGACCATTGATCTGCTTGACTGCTCAACCAATCAACCAATCGATCAATCAATCAACTCATCCCCGTCATAGAACGGATAAGGCCCCTCGAACTCCCCGATGAAGGCCGTATGGCTGACCAGGCTCCTGCCCGCCTCATCCCACCAATGCAACTGGAATCCCGGCGGCTCCATCACGAAACAGGAAGGCGCCTGCGCATCCAGATCCAGCTGGACCTGGTGCGATACGCCCGGACAAGTCGTCGCCAGCGTGCCGCCGAAGCGACGCTGGATGGATCGGTGCAGATGCCCGCACAGGATGCGCTCCACCTGCGGGTGCTTGCGCACCACCGCCTCCAGCGCATGCGGATCGGCCAGCCCCATGTCATCCATGTGGCCGATGCCGGTGGTAAAGGGCGGATGATGCATGGCGATCACGGTGGGCCGCTGCGCTTGCTGCGCCAGCACCTCATCGAGCCATTGCAGGCTGTGCGGTGACAGCGCACCGCCGCTCTGGCGCGGAATCACGGTATCAAGCGCGATGATGCGGATCGGGTGATCTTCGATCACGTATTCGATGCGCTCTCCCCCCTGCTGCAGATAGGCATGTTCCGGAAAAGCCGCGCGCAGCGCATTGCGCTCATCGTGATTGCCCGGCAGCAGGTAGTAAGGCATGGCCAGCGGGGCCAGCAGTTCGCGCAGGCAGGCATATTCCGAGGGCTTGCCGAAATCGACCAGGTCGCCCGTGATGACCAGCGCATCGGGACGCTGCTTCAGGCCGTTGACCTGGGCCACGCAACGGCGCAGGCTCTCGGCGGTATCGACCACGCGATAGGATTTCTTGCCGTCGGTCTTGATGTGCAGGTCGGAAATCTGTCCCAGTATCATGCGGTCTCCTTCGCGGCGCGCGGCGCCATGCTCACCAGCGCCGTGGCCGGTACGCGGATGGCGATCTGCTGCCCGGCTTCCCACCAGCCGCGGCGGCTGGTTTCGGCGATCACCGGGCGCTCTGCGCCGATCTCGATTTCAAAGCGGGTGCGGTCACCCAGGAAAAACGTGTTGATCAGCTTACCGCGCAGGCAATGCGCATCGGCGTCGGTGATATCGATCACCTCCACATCTTCAGGCCGGAACAGCGCCTGCGCCGGCTGTCCCGCCACCGCATCCGGCGGCAGCGGCAAGGTGCCGGTAGGCAACTGCAGGCGGTCTCCCGCCACGATACCATCGACCCGGTTCATCGCGCCGATGAACTCGGCCACGAAGTCATTGGCGGGATGATAGTAGATCTCCTGGGGCGTACCGATCTGCGAAATCTTGCCGCGCTCCATGACCACGATGCGGTCGCCCAGGGCCATCGCCTCGCCCTGGTCATGGGTCACGTAGATGGCGGTAATGCCCAAGCTGCGCAAGAGCTTGTTGAGATCGCTGCGCACCGCTTCGCGCAGCTTGGCGTCCAGCGCCGTGAGCGGTTCATCCAGCAACAGCACGCGCGGCTCCATGGCCAGCGCGCGCGCCAGCGCCACACGCTGCTTCTGGCCGCCCGAGAGCTGGTCCACGCGGCGGTGCGACAGACCTTGCAGATGCACCATCTCCAGCAGGCGCTCGACCCGCTCGGCGCGCTCGCCGGCGGCGATCTTGCGGATCTTCATGCCGTAGGCGATGTTCTCGCCCACGCTCATGTTGGGAAACAGCGCGTAGTTCTGGAACACCATGCCCACCCCGCGTTTCTCGATGGGCAGCATGGTCACATCTTCCTCGCCGAACAGCACGCGGCCGCCCTCGTCAGGAAACTCCAGGCCGGCAATCATGCGCAGCGTGGTGGTCTTGCCGCAGCCGGAAGGCCCCAACAGGACCAGGGTTTCGCCCGGATGGATCTGCAGGTCCAGCGGCTGCAGCGCGCGCGTGCCATTGGCAAAGGACTTGGCGCACTGGGAGAGACGGATAGAGACGGCTTCTTGATTGGACTTCATAGACTGACTTTCTTGCGCGTTGCCTGGGTCGCCCACTGCATGCCGATCAGGAGCGGAATGATCATGAAAAAGAAGATCAGCGTATAGGCCGATCCCACCTCCAGCCGCATCGATGCATAGGCATCGGCCAGGCCCACCGGCAGGGTCTGGGTCAGCGGCGTGTGCAGCATCCAGGTGATGTTGAATTCACCGATGGACAGCGTCACCACCATCAGCGCCCCGGCCAGGATGCCCGAGGCGGCATTGGGAATGACGATGCCGAAGAAGCGGCGCAGGCGTCCTGCGCCCAGACTCGCAGCGGCTTCTTCCAGCTGGGCCAGTTGCGAGGATTGCATCACCGCCAGCACCGGACGCACCATGAAGGGCAGCGTGAAGATCACGTGACCTACCAGGATGAACCACAGGCTGGCGCGGAACTCGCGGTACTGGCCATAGGCCATGATCAGCGCCAGCGCCGTGGCCAGGCCGGGCACGGCCACCGGCATCATCAGCAGTTCCTCGATCACGCGCGCCAGGCGGCTGTTGCCACCGCGATAGCGCGCCAGCATGTAGGCCAGCGGCACACCGGCGGCCAGCGTCACCACCAGGCAAGCCAGTGCGATGAAGAGCGAACGCCAGATGGTGGGCTGGTACATCTCCCACACCTGGGCCACCCAGCGCAGCGTCAGGCCGCTGGACAGGCCGACGAAGAAATTCTCGGTCACGCCGGCCAGCATCGACAGCACCACCGGCACCACCAGGAAGGCGCACACCAGGAGCGTAAAGCCCAGTTGAAGATAGAAACGGAAACGATTCTGCATGTGCTGCTCCTTATGCCGCCGCCGCGACGCCGCTGCCGGTGAGCGAGCGCGCCAGCGCCAGCACGGCCCAGGTGATCACGCCCAGCACGATGGACAGGGAGGCCGCCGTAGCAAAGTTGGCATAGCCGGTAAACTCGTTATAGATCGTCATGGGCAGTACATCGATGTTGGCCGCCAGCGTGAAGGCCGTCCCGAAGGCGCCCACACTGGTAGCAAAGCAGATCGCACCCGACGAGACCAGCGCGGGCAGCAGCGCCGGTAGCACCACATGCAGCAACACCTGCCAGGGCCGCGCGCCGAGCGAACGGGCCGCTTCTTCCAGCGAAGGATCGAGCTTCTCGGCGGCCGCCACGACGGTAAGGATCACGCGCGGAATCGAGAAATACAGGTAACCCAGAAACAGGCCCGCCAGTGAATACGCAAACACCAGCGATTCCCCGAAGAGCCAGTTGGTCAATGCACCAATGAGACCCTGACGCCCCGCCAGCATGATGACCATGAAGCCGACCACCACGCCGGGGAAAGCCAGCGGGAAGGTCAGCATGGCCAGCAGCAGCGACTGGCCAGCAAAGCGATGACGTTGCAGGAACAAGCCAACGAAGACCGAGATGGCCAGGGTCGCTGCGGTGACCGCCGCCGAGAGCGCCAGCGTGGACATCAGGCTGGCAAAGTAGTGGCGGTTGGTCAGCACCGACAGGTAGGCCATGGCCCCATCGGGGCCGGAGGCGCCCACGCCCACCAGCCGCGCCATGGGCAGCAGCCAGAAGGCGCAGAACAGCGTCAGGCCCGGTACGGCGAAGCACAGCCACACCTGGTTGCCCGCCACGCGTGGACGGCTGACTGGCGGGCGGGCTGGACTGGCCGAGGTGGGAAGAACGGTTTTCATGCTTGCTCCTGCGCCCTGCATTTATCGCACTTCAGCCAGGTAGCGCTCGCCGAACTTGCGCTGGGCTTCGGCCATCTTGCCGTAGTCCACCGACTTGGCGCGGGCATATTCGGCAGCCGGCAGGAAGCGCGATTCGGCTTCCTTGGACATGGCCGAGGCACGCACCGGACGCAGGTAGGCATTGGCCCAGATGGCCTGGCCCTGGTCGGACAGCAGGAAGTCCAGCACCTTCTTGGCCTCCGCCTGGTGCGGGGCATTCTTCACCAGCGAGACCACGTAGGGCACGGTCACGGTGCCTTCGCTGGGGATCACGAAGGCCACGTTGGCGTGGTCCTTGTACTTGGCGCGGTAGGCGTCGAAGTCATAGCCCAGCAGGATGGGGATCTCACCCGAGATCAGGCGTGCATAGGAGGTCTGCTTGGGAACGATGGGCTGGTTCTTCTGCAGGTTCTTGAAGTAGCCGATGGCCGGCGAGAAATCGTCCAGCGTGCCGCCCAGCGCCTGGTTGATCGCCACCGCACCGACATAGCCGACGAAAGCCGAGGCCGGGTCGAGGTAGCCGATCAGGCCCTTGTATTCCGGCTTTTGCAGGTCAGCCCAGGACTTGGGGACCGGCTTGCCCTTCAGGGCGTCGACATTGACCATGATGCCCATGGTGCCGGAGTGGATGGTGAACCAGTAACCGTCCGGGTCCTTCAGACCATTGGGAATGTCGTTCCAGTGCGCCGGCTTGTAGGCGGCGACCAGGTCCTTGTTCTTGGCCTCGATGCCGAAGGACACGCCCAGGTAGGCGAAGTCCGCCACCGGGCTGGCCTTTTCAGCCGTCAGCTGGGCCAGCGCCTGGCCGCTGTTCTTGTTGTCCGGCGGCACGGTCACGCCGGTCTTTTCCTTGATGGCCTTGATCTGGGCGGCCCAGTCAGCCCATTCGGGCGGACAGTTGTAGCAGATCGCGGTCTGGGCCTGGGCGGCCAGGGAAGCCGACAGCAACAGCGCGCCGGCAGCGGTTTGAATAACACGTTTGAGGAACATGTCAGGTCCTTTCCTATAGGTTGAACAACGAAAGTACGACAAAGAAATCAGCAATCCACGCCCGTGGCGGGAAGCGCGACCGAGCCCCCGCTGCGCACGGCGTGGGGCAGGATGTGGCGCAGCCAGGACGCGCTCAGTGCGGGGTCGGGCGCAGCAGCGGCTGCGGCGGTCGCATTGCGTTCGATGGCCTCCACCAACACGCGCAGGGCGACTTCGCCGATCTGTTCGGAGGGCTGCACCACGCTGGCCAGCACCGGCTCCATGAGCGCCCCCACGGGGATGCCGTCGAAGCCCATCACCGAGATATCGTCCGGCACCTTCATCCCCAGCGCGCGCAAGTCGCGCATGGCGCTCATGGCCAGCAGGTCGTTGGAACAGAACAGGGCGGTGGGGCGCTGACGCGGATCGGCCATCATCTGCTGGTAATCCGCAGCGGCGGTGAGGGTGTGGCGCTCGACCTCGATGGCCGCCATGGGCGTGAGCCCGGCGGCGCGCATGGCGTCCAGGTAGCCGTAGTAGCGCTGCATGGCGCGGTCGGAAGCATTGAAGCGGCCCGACAGCATCTGGATGCGGCGATGGCCCAGCCCGATCAGGTGCGCCACCGCATCGCAGGCCGCCGCGCGGTTGTCCACCGACACCGAGGCGCGCGCCGGCGCGGCCGTCTGGTCCGTTCCGAGCTGGTTGTAGGCCAGCACGAAGGGAATGCGCTCGCGCTCCAGCAAGTCCAGCGTGGCATTGGCGCTGGCGTCGGCGACGGTGAGGATCATGCCGTCCACCCGATGGCTCAGCAGCAGTTCGACTGCCGCCGTCTCTTCCTCCGGCAGGTATTCAGTGGTGGTGAACATGACCGAATAATCCAGCGCCCGGGCGGCCAGTTCGATGCCCTGCAGGCACTGCGCAAAGACTGTGTTGGACAGCGTGGGCACCACCACCCCCACCGTACGGGAATTGCCTGCACGCAAGTTGCGCCCCGTGAAATTGGGCCGGAAGCCCAGTTCGGCGATGCTGCGATGGATCTTTTCGGCTGTTTCCGCGCTCACGGAGCCTGGCTTGTTGAGCAGGCGCGACACGGTGGCGATGGACACGCCCGCCAGATGGGCGACTTGTTTGATCGATGGACGCACGGCAGACCCAGGGCAATGAAAACGATTTCATGATGCCCATCGTTTGTTACCCCTTCATGACCACAAGCAAGCACCTGGGCCTGCCAATTTCGGGCAAAAGGCCCAAAAAAATTGTCGAATCGAAATTATTCGATATTGAATAGAAAATATTTCGACTTCCGACAAGAAGGATTTCGATGGTGGTTTCATAGGGGCTCGAGGGGACAACCCTGAAGCGCCCCCTCGACGGAGCCGCGCCCCACAAGGCGCAGGCTCCGGTTGCTTCGCTGCTCACCCCTGTTGCCGCCCTGCACTGGCGCAGGGGTTTTTGCCCGCCCCCTTTCCGGGGGGCGGGTTTTTTTCAGGCAGGGCAACACGACGATGGCTGGCGCCCGGCGCCCCTGCGCCCGGGACTGCCGCGCCCGGGTGGCGAGCCGGTATAATGCAGGGTTTCGAATCGCAATCCCTTCCCAACCGCATTCCATCGTATCAGCCCGTCATGCAAGATAAATACAGCCCAGCCGAAGTCGAACAGTCCGCACAGCAGCACTGGAACGCCATCGACGCCTACAAGACCGTCGAAAACGCCCGCGACAAAGAGGGCCGCGACAAGAAGAAGTTCTACGCCTGCTCGATGCTGCCCTATCCCTCCGGCAAGCTGCACATGGGCCACGTGCGCAACTACACCATCAACGATGTGATATACCGCTACCTGCGCATGAACGGCTACAACGTCTTGATGCCCATGGGCTGGGACGCCTTCGGCATGCCCGCCGAGAACGCCGCCATGGCCAATGGCGTGCCGCCGGCGCAATGGACCTATTCCAACATCGACTACATGAAGTCGCAGATGCAGTCCATGGGCCTGGCCATCGACTGGTCGCGCGAGATGACCGCCTGCCGTCCCGAGTACTACAAGTGGAACCAGTGGATGTTCCTGAAGATGCTGGAGAAGGGCATCATCTACAAGAAGACCGGCACCGTGAACTGGGACCCGATCGACCAGACCGTGCTGGCCAACGAGCAGGTCATCGACGGCCGTGGCTGGCGCTCGGGCGCCGTGATCGAGAAGCGCGAGATCCCGATGTACTACGCCAAGATCACCGACTACGCCGACGAACTGCTGGAACACGTCGAGACCAAGCTGCCCGGCTGGCCCGAGCGCGTGCGCCTGATGCAGGCCAACTGGATCGGCAAGTCCACCGGCGTGCGCTTCGCCTTCCCGCACCAGATCAAGGGCGCTGACGGCCAGTTGATCAACGACGGCAAGCTCTTCGTCTTCACCACCCGCGCCGACACCATCATGGGCGTGACCTTCTGCGCCGTGGCCCCGGAACACCCGCTGGCCACGCTCGCCGCAGCCAACAACCCGGCCCTGCAAGCCTTTGTCGCCGAATGCAAGCAAGGCAGCGTGATCGAGGCCGACATGGCGACGATGGAAAAGAAGGGCATGCCCACCGGCCTCTACGTCACCCATCCGCTCACCGGTGAGCAGGTCGAAGTCTGGGTCGGCAACTATGTGCTCATCACCTACGGCGACGGCGCCGTGATGGGCGTGCCGGCGCATGACGAGCGCGACTTCGCCTTCGCCCGCAAATACAACCTGCCGATCAAGCAGGTCATCGGCGTGGAAGGCAAGACCTACTCCACCGAAGCCTGGCAAGAATGGTACGGCGACAAGGAAGCTGGCAAGACCATCGCCTCGGGCAAGTACGATGGCCTGAGTTACCAGGCCGCCGTCGATGCCGTCGCCGCCGACCTGGCAGCACAGGGCCTGGGCGAGAAGAAGGTGACGTTCCGCCTGCGCGACTGGGGCATCTCGCGCCAGCGTTACTGGGGCACCCCCATCCCCATCATCCACTGCCCGGATTGCGGCGACGTGCCCGTGCCCGAAAAGGACCTGCCGGTGGTGCTGCCGGAAGACTGCGTGCCCGACGGCAGCGGCAATCCGCTCAACAAGCACGAGCAATTCCTCAAGGTCGACTGCCCCTGCTGCGGCAAGCCGGCCCGCCGCGAAACCGACACCATGGACACCTTCGTGGATTCGTCCTGGTACTACATGCGCTATACCTCGCCGGGCAGCAACGAGGCCATGGTGGACGCCCGCAACGATTACTGGATGCCCATGGACCAGTACATCGGCGGCATCGAACACGCCGTGCTGCACCTGCTGTACGCGCGCTTCTGGACCAAGGTCATGCGCGACTTCGGCCTGGTCAAGTTCGACGAGCCCTTCACCAACCTGTTGACCCAAGGCATGGTCTTGAACGAGACCTACTATCGCGAAGACGCCGCCGGCAAGAAGACCTGGTACAACCCGGCTGATGTGGACCTGTCCTTCGACGACAAAGGCCGTCCGGTCTCGGCCGTGTTGAAGGAAGACGGCCAGCCGGTCATGATCGGCGGCACCGAGAAGATGTCCAAGTCCAAGAACAACGGCATCGACCCGCAAGCGCAGATCGACCAGTACGGCGCCGACACGGCCCGCCTGTTCACCATGTTCGCGTCCCCCCCGGAACAGACCCTGGAATGGTCCGGCGCCGGTGTCGAAGGCGCCAACCGCTTCCTGCGCCGCGTCTGGGCGTTCGGCTACAACAATGCCGCGCGCATCACCGCCGCAGGCAGTGTCGATGCGGCCCAGCTCGACGATGGCCTCAAGACCCTGCGCCGCGAAGTGCACAAGGTCCTGCAGCAGGCCGACAACGACTTCAAGCGCATCCAGTACAACACCGTGGTCTCGGCCTGCATGAAGATGCTCAACACGCTGGAGGCGGCCAAGCCGGCTGCTGGCGCGGCTGGTGACGCGGTGATCGCGGAGTGCTTCTCGATCTTCCTGCGCGTCCTGAACCCGGTGGCCCCGCACATCACCCATGTGCTGTGGCAGGAACTGGGCTATGCCAAGGCGCAGGGCGACATCCTCGACGCCGACTGGCCGCAGGTCGACGCCGCTGCGCTGGAACAAAGCGAGATCAAGCTGGTGGTGCAGGTCAACGGCAAGCTGCGTGGCGAAGTGACGGTGTCCAAGGATGCCGACAAGGCCGCCATCGAAGCTGCTGCCCTGGCCAACGAGGACGTCAGGAAATTCCTCACCGGCGCGCCCAAGAAGGTGATCGTGGTGCCCGGCAAGCTGGTCAACATCGTCGCCTGATCCGGGCCAACCCAACCGACCGATATCCATGCACGCTCAAGTCCAAATCAAGCGTTTCCCGCAATGGCTGCTGATGGTGGCCGCCGCCGTATTGCTCTCGGCCTGCGGCTTCCACCTGCGCGGGGCAGCCGATCTGCCCTTCAAGACCATCTACCTGGGCTTCCCGCCCAATTCGCAGGTAGGCGTGCAACTGAAGCGCAACATCGAAGCCAGCGGCGCCACCGTCGTCGATGACGCCAAAGAAGCCGAGGCCAACCTCAAGGTCCTGGCCGACTCGCGCGACCGCCAGGTGCTGACCTTGAACACCAATGGCCGCGTGCGTGAATACGCGCTGTTCCAGAACTTCAGCTTCTCGGTCACCGATGCCAAGGGCGTGATCATCATCCCGCCCACGGCCATCACCCTGCGCCGCGTCATTACCTATGACGAAAACCAGGAACTGGCCAAGCAGGCGGAAGAAACCCTGCTCTATCGCGACATGCAGTCCGACCTGGTACAGCAGATCCTGCGCCGCCTGTCGGCGTCCAAGACGGCCATCAAGAACGAGAAGGCTGCGGCCGACTCGGATTCCTGACCCGGCCCGATCCGCCATGCAACTGCGCCACGACTCCCTGGACGCCCATCTCGGCAAATCGCTGGCGCCGCTCTACGTGATCGCCAGCGACGAACATCTGCTGGCGCTGGAGGCGGCCGACAAGATCCGCCGCAGCGCCCGCGCCAACGGTTATACCGAGCGCGAAGTCCTGGTGGTGGAACGCAGCTTCAAGTGGGGCGAACTGCTGGCGGCCAACCAGTCGCAATCGCTGTTCGGCGACAAGAAGCTCATCGAACTGCGCATCCCCACCGGCAAGCCCGGCAAGGATGGCGGCCAGGCGCTGCAGGATTACGCCGCCAATCTCTCGCCCGACAACCTCACCATCATCAGCCTGCCCAAGCTGGACTGGGCCACGCAGAAGGCGGCCTGGGTCGGCGCGCTGCAGCAGGCGGCGGTCTATATCGACATCCCGCTGGTGGAGCGCGCCCAGTTGCCCGGCTGGATCGGCAACCGGCTGGCGGCCCAGCAGCAGAGCGCCGACCGGCCCTGCCTGGACTTCATCGCCGACCGCGTGGAAGGCAACCTGCTGGCCGCGCACCAGGAAATCCAGAAGCTGGCCCTGCTCTACCCGGCCGGCCAGCTCAGTTTCGAACAGGTGCAGGACGCCGTGCTCAACGTGGCGCGCTACGACGTCTTCAAGCTCAACGAAGCCATGCTCTCGGGCGACATCGCGCGGCTGACGCGCATGATGGAAGGCTTGAAGGGCGAAGGCGAGGCCCTGCCGCTGGTGCTGTGGGCCGTCACCGAAGAAATCCGCACACTGCTCAAGCTCAAGTCCGGCATGGCCCAGGGCAAACCCGTGGGTGCGCTGTTGAAGGAATACCGCATCTGGGGCCCGCGCGAACGCCTGATGGAACCGGCCCTGCGCCGCATCAGCCTGGCCGCGCTGGAACAGGCCCTGCAGGAAGCCGCCCTGGTGGACCGCATGGTCAAGGGCCTGCGCGCCCGCAGCTTTGCCGGCGACCCGTGGGACGCCCTGTTGCAGTTGGGCCTGAAGCTGGCCCGCGGACGCTGATTCAACCACATCGAACCCGACGCGCCCAGCGCGCCCCGGAGAAAACCGCATGGAAAACATCGACCTCTACATGAACCGCATCGGCCAGCAGGCCCGTGCCGCCTCGCGCGCCATGGCGCGCGCCGATACCGCTGCCAAGAACCAGGCGCTGCTGCTCATTGCCGCCGCCATCCGGCGCGACGCCGACGCCCTGCGCGCCGCCAATGCGCTGGACCTGGAAGCAGCCCGCGCCAACGGCCTGGCCGACGCCATGCTGGACCGCCTGACGCTGTCGGACAAGGCCATCGCCACCATGGCCGAAGGCCTGGAACAGATCGCCTCCCTGCCCGACCCCATCGGCGAGATCAGCAACATGAAGTACCGCCCCACCGGCATCCAGGTCGGCCAGATGCGCGTGCCACTGGGCGTGATCGGCATCATCTACGAAGCCCGTCCCAACGTGACCGTGGACGCCGCCGGCCTGTGCATCAAGAGCGGCAACGCCACCATCCTGCGCGGCGGTTCCGAAGCGATCCATTGCAACCAGGCCCTGGCCAAGCTGGTCAAGGAAGGCCTGGCCGGCGCCGGCCTGCCGGAACAAGCGGTGCAAGTGGTCGAGACCACCGACCGCGCCGCCGTGGGTGCGCTCATCACCATGCAGGAGTACGTGGACGTGATCGTCCCGCGCGGCGGCAAGGGCCTGATCGAGCGCCTGATGAAGGAAGCCAAGGTGCCCATGATCAAGCACCTGGACGGCATCTGCCATGTGTACATCGATGACAAGGCCGACACCCGCAAGGCGCTGGACGTAGCCTTCAACGCCAAGTGCCATCGCTATGGCACCTGCAACACCATGGAAACCCTGCTGGTCGCGCGCAACATCGCCGCGGCCATCCTGCCGCCGCTGTCGGAACTGTATCGCGTCAAGGAAGTGGAACTGCGCTGCGACGCCGAAGCCGCCGAGATCCTGGCCGGCTACCCGCTGCTCAAAGCCGCCACCGAAGAAGACTGGGACACCGAATACCTGGCCCCCATCCTCGCCGTGAAGGTGGTGGCCGACATGGACGAGGCCATCGAACACATCAACCGCCATTCGTCCCAGCACACCGAGAGCATCATCACCGAGGACTACACCCGCGCCATGCGTTTCCTGCGCGAAGTGGATTCGGCCTCGGTCATGGTCAATGCCTCCACGCGCTTTGCCGACGGCTTCGAATACGGCCTGGGCGCCGAGATCGGCATCTCCAACGACAAGCTGCACGCACGCGGCCCGGTCGGACTGGAAGGCCTGACCTCGCTGAAGTACATAGTGCTGGGCAATGGCCAGGTACGCCAGTAAGCCCTTATCCCCTCCTCAACGCCTACGCCATCGACAAGGACAGCCATGCTCTGGATCAAAGCCCTGCACATCGTCTTCATCGCCTCCTGGTTCGCCGGGCTGTTCTACCTGCCGCGCATCTTCGTGAACCTGGCCCAGGAAACCGAGGTGGCGACCCGCGAACGCCTGTTGGGCATGGCGCGCCGGCTGTACCGCTTCACCGGCATGATCTCGCTGGTGGCGCTGGCGCTGGGCGTGTGGCTACTGGTCCTGACCTGGCAATTCTGGAAGGGACCGGGCAATGGCTGGCTGCATGCCAAGCTGTTCCTGGTGGTGCTGGTGATCGGCTACCAGCATGCCTGCGGTTCGCTGCTCAAGAAATTCGAAAACGGCAAGAACGTGCGCAGCCACGTCTGGTATCGCTGGTTCAACGAAGTGCCGGTGCTGCTGATGCTGGCCATCGTGATTCTGGTCGTCGTCAAGCCGTTCTGACCGTTCTGCATCGTCCCAGTCCACGTACGCTTCATTCCACACCCACATCCTTCCGGAGCCGGTCATGAGCAAAGTCTGTGAGTACTTCTTCGCGCCGCATTCGCCCTTCGCCTACCTGGGCCACGATCGTTTCGTCGCCCTGGCCGACAAATACCAGGTGCAGATCCTGCCCAAGCCGTTCGACCTGTCCAAGATCTTCGGCGTCTCCGGTGGCCTGCCGCTGGCCAAGCGCGCGCCGCAGCGCCAGGCCTATCGCTTGAAGGAACTGGCGCGCTGGAGCGAATTCCTGGGCAAGCCCATGATCCTGCAGCCGGCCCATTTCCCGGTCAACAGCGACAATGCCGCGCGCCTGATCATCGCCACCCAGCTGGCCCACGGCACCGCCGCCGCACTACGCCTGGCCGGCGCGGTCATGCGCGCAGTCTGGGAAGAACAGAAGAACATCGCCGATCCCGACACCCTGGTAACCATCGCCAATGTCCTGGAACACGATGGCGCAGCCCTGCTGAAGTCGGCCGAGACAGCCAGCGTGCAAGCCGAATTCGACCGCTTCACCGACGAAGCCAATGCCGCCAGCGTCTTTGGCGCGCCCTGGTTCATCTATGAAGGCGAAGGCTACTGGGGCCAGGATCGCCTGGACTTCCTCGAGCGGGCTTTCGCGAAAGCCTGAGCGGCCAGCGTACAATGACGCCGGACTGCGCAATGACTTCCAGCGCAGTCCGGCGTTTTCATTTCTGAAACCCCTGTTTTCCAACGGATAAAAGGTACTCCCATGCAATCCCCCGACACCAACTACTCTTACTTCTGCCCCTGCCCGCGCGGCCTGGAAGCCGCCCTGGCCGAAGAACTCAACGAGATCGCCCAGCACGCCGGCCCCGCCGCCAACCTCAAGGTGCACAACCAGGTGCCCGGCGGCGTGCACTGCTCGGGCACGCTCCTGGCGGCCTACCAGATGAACCTGCACTCGCGCATCGCCAGCCGCGTGCTGTTGCGCATGGGCCATGGTTCCTACAAGAACGAAAACGACATCTACGACCTGACGCTCGCGCAAGCCTGGGAAGACTGGTTCAAGGTCTCGCACACCATCCGCGTGGATCTGACCGCAGTGAAGTCGCCCCTGCGCAGCCTGGAATTCAGCACGCTCAAGATCAAGGACGCCATCTGCGACCGCTTCCTCGACCAGTTCAAGCTGCGCCCCTCGGTCAACACCCGCACGCCTGACATGCGCATTGCCGGCTTCGTCGACGCCCACAACTTCACGGTCTACCTGGATACCTCGGGCGAGGCGCTGTTCAAGCGCGGCTGGCGCGAAGAGACCGGCGACGCGCCGCTGCGCGAGAACCTGGCCGCCGGCCTCCTGCGCACCGCCGGCTGGAAGCCGGGCGTGCCGCTGTTCGATCCCATGTGCGGTTCCGGCACCATCCTGGCCGAAGCGGCGCAGATCATCGCCGGCGTACCGCCGGGCGCGCGCCGCCGCTTCGCCTTCGAGAAGTTCAGCAACTTCGATGCCGATGCCTGGTTCGCCATCAAGGGCGATTTCAAACCCAATCCGATTCCAACCACGCCCACGCTCTTCGGCAGCGACATCTCCGGCGACATGGTGGAACTGACCCGCAAGAACCTGGTGCGCGCCGGCGTGCACTTCGAAGTGCCGCTGAAGCAGATCGAAGCCCAGGAAATCAAACCGCCGGTGGACGCCGAGGGCAAGCCGCTGGTCGGCATCATCCTCACCAACCCGCCCTACGGCGAGCGGATCGGGGTGCGCGGCGACCGTGCCCTGCCCACCGAGGAATTGTTTGCGCAGTTCTTCAGCGCCTTCTCCAGCACCCTGAAGCAGCGCTTTGCCGGCTGGAGCGTGTTCCTGTTCTCGGCTGACCTGGGCCTGCCCAAGCTGATGCGCCTGAAGGAAGCCCGCAAGACACCTTTCTTCAACGGCGCCCTGGAATGCCGCCTGTTCCGCTTCGACATGGTGGCCGGCTACAACCGCCGCGAAGAAGCCAAGCCGGTCTCGCGCGACAGCGAAGACTGATCTTCGCGGGCACGGATGGATTGTCAACCTCACCAAGACAATCCATCCCGCCCCAGCCGGTTTATCCGGCCCGCCTTCTCCCCTACAGTGTGGACATGGCCATTGCCGATTGCGCCGCAAGAAAAACGCGCAACGCAGGCCATCCTTCATCCACTCCACACTTTCCCGGGATCATCATGAGCACCGTCACCGTCAACACCCGCGCCGACTACGCCGCCTTCCTGCTGCGCGTTACCATGGGCATCTTCTTCCTGGTCCACGCCGGCCTGAAGATCTTCGTCTTCACCCCGGCCGGCACCGTCGGCTTCTTTGCTTCGCTGGGCGTACCGGGCTGGTTCGCCTATCCGGTCATCGCACTGGAAGTGGTCGGCGGCATTGCGCTGGTACTGGGCTACTATGGCCGCTGGCTGGCCCTGCCGCTGGCAGCCGACCTGCTGGGCGCGATCGTGCTGGTGCATGGCAAGGCCGGCTTCTTCTTCACCAACCCCAAGGGCGGCTGGGAATACCTGGCGCTGTGGATCGTCGGCCTGATCGCGGTGTTCCTGCTGGGCGACGGCGCCTTTGCCTTGAAGCGTGAAGAGCCGCGCAGATAACAGCACAGCTCATCCCAAGTCATCACAGGTCATACAAACCGCCGGGCCGCGCGCCCGGCGCAAATGTTTTATATCATTTAGTGCAATATCCGAGGAACCCCATCATGTCCACCACCACTGCCGCCGATAGCCTCCCCCTGCCCTCGCTGTTCGTCTCGCACGGCTCGCCCATGCTGGCGGTGGAGCCAGGCCGCACCGGTCCGCTGCTGGCCGGCATCGGCGCGACGCTGCCGCGTCCGCGTGGCATCGTGGTGGTGTCGCCGCACTGGGAAACCTTCACCCCGCGAGTGGGCAACCAGGCCAAGCCGCGGGTGATCCACGACTTCGGCGGTTTCCCGCAAGCACTCTACGAACTGGACTACCCCGCCCCCGGCGCCCCGGCCCTGGCCGAGCACGTGGCGCAACGCCTGCGCGACGGCGGCCTGCCGGCCCATACCGATGGCGGCTGGGGCCTGGACCATGGTGCCTGGGTGCCGCTGCGCTACCTGTATCCCCAGGCCGATGTGCCGGTGATCCAGCTGTCGCTACAATCGCAGCAGCCGCCGGCCTATCACTTCCAGGTGGGCCAGTTGCTGGCGCCCCTGGCCCGGGAAGGCATCCTGCTGGTGGGCTCGGGCAGCTTCACGCACAACCTGCGCGAACTGCGCCGCAATGACGCAGACAGCGGCGATGCCCCGCATACGCTGCAATTCCTGCAATGGTTCCTGGACCGCATGCAGGCCGGCGACCGCGACGCCCTGTTCGGCTACCGGACCACCGCCCCGCACGCCGTGCGCAATCATCCCAGCGACGAGCACCTGCTGACCCTCTTCTTTGCCATGGGTGCGGCCGATGACTGGACCCAACTGGTACACCTGGACAGTGGTTCGACGTATCATAGCCTGCGCATGGACGCCTTTGCCTTCGGCACCGGCTCCCGCCTGCTGGCGAAACAACCAGTCGCCGCCTGAGTCGCCCCATCCTCGAGGGCGCACGCGGCGCCTTCAGGGGATAGATGATTTGAACAAACTGCGCGAAATCGAATGCTTCATCGCCGTGGCCGACCTGGGCAGCTTCGTCAAGGCAGCCGAGGCCCTCGGCATTTCCAAGGCGGCGGTCTCGCGCACGGTGCTGGAACTGGAAGCCCGCCTGGGCTCGCGGCTGATGCAGCGGACCACGCGCCGGCTCTCGCTCACCGAAGCCGGCGCCCTCTATCTGGAACGCTGCAAGCAGATCGTCGCCGCCCTCGAAGAGGCCGATGACCTGCTCTCCTCCGGCAACGCCAAACCCACCGGCCTGTTGCGCATCAATGCCCCGCTCACCTTCGGCGTCTTGCACCTGGCCCCGCTGTGGCCGATGTTCCTGGAGCGCCATCCCGAGATCTCGCTGGACATTACCTTGTCGGACCGCATCGTCGATATCATCGACGAGGGTTACGACATGGCCATCCGCATCGCCCGCCTGTCCGACTCCACCCTGGTCCATCGCAAGCTGACCAGCACCAGCCTGCATGTCTGCGCCTCGCCCGCCTATCTCGACGCCCACGGCACGCCCGCCCATCCGCACGAACTGGCGCAGCACCAAACCATCAGCTACAGCTACAACCAGAGCAAGGACGAATGGCAGTTCAGCGGCCCGGAAGGTCCGGTGAGCGTGCGCGTGAGTTCGCGCCTGCACGTCAACAATGGCGACAGCTGCGTCCAGGCGGCGCTGGGCGGCATCGGCATCACCCGCCAGCCCACCTTCATGATCGACCAGCACCTGCGCAGCGGCCAGCTGGTCTCCATCCTGGAGGACTATGGCTCGCCCGAACTGGGCATCTACGCGGTCTATCCCAGCCGCACCCACCTGCCGGCCAAGATGCGGGCCATGCTGGATTTCCTCACCGAGGCCTTCGCCCAGGTCCACTGGAACGACTGAGGCGGCATCCCGCCGCGTTCTCATTCTCCGCCTGTGGCTTCCCGCAGGACGGAGATGAAACGCCTGCTGCAAATTTTTTCATGCGGACCCGCCTGCCGGCTGACTCGCCTTGTAGGGTACACGCTCCTTCCTTCCGATCTGCGGCCTTATAGCCCGATTCAGGCTCCTGACTCGCTTTCGCTTCCAATCTGCAAGGCCTCGGCGGCATTGACACTACGTTTTGCTTGAAGCACAGTGACCACATAGCAGACGCAACGTCCACAATGCGGACAAATAAAACATCAAGCGTCGATGAACCACTCAACAGGAGACACCCATGAGCAGCCCCATGCCCGCCGATTCGCGCATGCAGCCCTATCAATTCCCCAACCCCAAGGAAGCGCCGCTGGAGATCGTCGTCAACCCGGCCATTCCCGAGGATGAGCGCATCTGGGTGCCGCAGGCCGATAACGTCTGGTTCCGCCCGCTCTGCCTGAATGTCTCGCAGGGCTACTGGACCAACCTGCTGCGCGTACGCAAGTCCGGCGTGCTGTCGCGCCACCGCCATCCGGCGCCGGTGCATGGCATGGTGCTCAAGGGAAAATGGCGTTATCTGGAACACGACTGGATCGCCGAACAAGGCAGCTACGTCTTCGAACCGCCCGGCGAGACCCACACCCTCTACGTGCCCGAAGACGTGGAAGAGATGATCACCTACTTCCACATCACCGGCGTCATGTTCTATTGCGATCCCTGGGGCAAGTTCGAAGGCTACGAGGATGTCTTCACCAAGCTCGACATGTGCCGCAAGCACTATGAAGCGGTTGGACTGGGCAGTGATTACGTCGATCGCTTCGTACGCTGAGGATGAATGAAATGACTTATTCCCGCGCATCCTATGACTTTGGCGACTGCGTGGCCGTGGTCACCGGCGGCCATGGCGGCATCGGCGCAGCCATCAGCGCGCGCCTGGCCGCAGGCGGCGCGCAGGTCGTGGTCTGGGACCAGCAGCACGACGCTACCTCGCCCTATCGGCAACAAAGCATCGACATCACCGACGCCCCTGCGGTCATGCAGGCCGCCCAGCAATTGCTGGCCGACACTGGCCGCATCGATTTCCTCATCAACAACGCTGGTTACGCTGGCCCCACCGTGCCGCTGGACGAGTATGACGTGGATGAGTGGCATCGCATCGTGCAGGTCAACCTGCTGGGCGTCTTCCATGCCTGCCGCAGCGTGACGCCGGCCATGCGCGCGGCCGGACGCGGACGCATCGTCAACATCGCCTCGCTGGCCGGCAAGGAAGGCACGCCCAATGCCTCGGCCTACAGCGCCGCCAAGGCGGGCGTGCTGGCGCTGACCAAGTCGCTGGGCAAGGAGCTGGCCGAGAGCGGCGTGCTGGTCAACGCCATTGCACCCGCCGCCGTGAAGACCGCGCTGCTGGAACAGATGTCGCCAGCGCATGTGCAGACCATGATCGCCAAGAGCCCCATGCATCGCCTGGGCAGCGTCGATGAGGTCGCCGACATGTGCGCATGGCTGTGCTCCGGTTCCTGCAGCTTCAATACCGGCGCAGTGTTCGATCTCTCGGGCGGGCGCGCGACCTACTGAGCGGCTTGCCGCTCGAGCAACAGCATCATCCGGGCAAGCAAGGATCGCCACCAGAGCCAGGCCACATCGAGGCCTCACTCGGGCGGCGCCGGAGCAGTAGCAGGGACGGCATCCACAACGTCCCCAAGACAGCATCCTTGCACGACGCTTCGGCCATGTCATCGACAGCGAGCACCGCAACAGACGGAGCCGGCACGAAGCAAGCCAATGGCATTGACTCATTCACACTGGAGACGTAACCCATGGAAGTCCAAAAGGAAAAGAGCCCCCGGCTCAAACGCATACAGGTGGTCGCACTGAGCTTCCTGATGCTGGCAGGCATCGTCAACTACCTCGACCGCAGCACCCTGTCCATCGCCAATCACTCGGTGAGCCAGGAACTCAATCTCTCCGCCTCGCAGATGGGCCTGTTGCTCTCGGCCTTCTCGCTGGCCTATGCCTTCTCGCAATTGCCCATCGGCGCCATGCTCGACAAGTTCGGCGCACGTGTGATGCTGGGCGCGGGCATGTTCATCTGGTCGGTGGCGCAACTGGCCGGCGGCTTCGTCAACAACCTGCAGCAGTTCCTGGTGGCGCGGGTATTCCTGGGGCTGGGCGAAGCGCCGCAGTTCCCGGCCGGCGCCAAGGTGGTCTCGGAATGGTTTGCCATGCGCGAGCGCGGCGGGCCGACCGGCATCTTCGTGGCCTCCTCCACCATCGGACCGGCGCTGGCGCCGCCCATCCTGACGATCCTGATGCTCTCCTTCGGCTGGCGCATGATGTTCGTCATCATGGGCGTGCTGGGCATCGCCGTCTCGGTGGGCTGGTACCTGTTCTACCGCAATCGCAACGAAGTCCAGCTCACGCCCTCCGAAGTGCTCTACCTGGCCGATGACCACGACAATGATCCCAACGCCAATGCCAAGCTGAGCTGGAGCGAATGGAAGAGCCTCTTCACCTACCGCACCACCTGGGGCATGCTGTTCGGCTTCATGGGCGTGATCTACATGGTGTGGCTGTACCTGACCTGGCTGCCGGCCTACCTGGAGCATGAGCGCCACCTCTCCATTGCGCGCACCGGCTGGGTGGTGGTGATTCCCTACATCTTCGGCACGCTCGGCATGCTCTCTTCCGGCTATATCGCCGATGGCCTGATGAAGCGCGGCATGCCCGCCATCCGCAGCCGCAAATGGCCGATCTGCGCAGGCCTGATCGGCGCCGGCGCCTTCACCATTCCGGCGGCCTACACCCCCAGCACCACCATGGCCATCGTCTACATCTCGCTGGCCATGGCCTTCGTGAACATGGCTTCGGGTGGCGCGTGGGCGCTGGTGTCGGTGGCCATTCCGCGCCGCCTGGTGGCGTCGCTGGGCAGCATGCAGAACTTCGGCGGCTATCTCGGCGGCTCGCTCGCCCCCGTGATCACGGGCGTGGTGGTGGACCAGACCCACTCCTTCGTCAATGCCCTCCTGATCAGCGCCGCCGTCGCCTTTGCCGCAGCACTGGTCTACATGTTCGTGGTGGACAAACCCATCGAGTCCCACGCCTGACCGCTCTAACTGTCATGTACCAGTAGCCTGACCCGATGCCGCCGCCTGCGGGTAGCGGCATCCAGCCAGTCTCCTGCCACTCACCACAAGGAAAACAATGAGCTTCATTCCCGATCTGCTCAAGGGCAAGACCGCCCTGGTCACCGGCGGTACGCAAGGCATAGGCGCGGCTGTCGCGCGACAACTGGCTGCACTCGGCGCCCACGTGATCGCCGCCGGCCTGCCGCCCTTTGCGCATGAAGAGTTCGAAGGCAGCGGCATCACCCTGGTGGAGATGAACGTGGCCAGTGAAGAGAGCGTACGCGCTGCATTGGCCGGTCTCACGCAACTGGACATCGTGGTCAACTGCGCCGGCATCATCAAGCGAGGTGCGGAACTGGAGACGGAAGTATTCGAGCAGGTTATCGCCGTGAACCTCACCGGCACCATGCGCGTATGCGCCGCCGCGCGCGAGCTGCTCAGGCAGTCCAGGGGCTGCATCGTCAATACGGCGTCCATGCTCAGCTTCTTCGGCGGCGGCCTGGTGCCGGGCTATAGCGCCAGCAAGGGCGGCGTGGCGCAACTGACCAAGTCGCTGGCCATTGCCTACGCCGCTGACGGCATCCGCGTCAATGCGGTGGCGCCCGGCTGGATCGCCACCCCGCTGACCCAGGCCCTGCAGGACGACCCCGTGCGCGCCGGCCCCATCCTGGCGCGCACCCCGCTGGGCCGCTGGGGCCAGCCGGAAGACGTCGGCCAGGTGGTGGCCTTCCTGTGTTCACCGGCGGCGTCCTTCATGACCGGCGCCATCGTGCCGGTGGATGGCGGCTACCTGGTGGCCTGAGCCATCCGCCCCGCTTTCACGTGCAATGCCATTTGCCCGCGCCGATGCTCCAGGCGGCGCGGGATTTTTTACGCAGGGGCTCCGCTATAATCTCCCGCGACTCCGTTTCCATCGCCCGCGCTCATGCCCGCCCACGCCCCACATCCAGACGACGCCACCAGGATCGCCGGCACCGCCGCCTTCTCCAAGTTCATGGTGGTGCTGCAACTGATCGCCGACCAGGACGCGCCCTTGAACATTGCGCAACTGGCCGCATTGTCGGGCTATCCGCGGCCGACCGTCTATCGCATCCTGGCCGCGCTGATGGCTGAAGGCATGGTGGTGGAAAACCCGCGCAACAAGCAGTACGAAGTCGGCCCGCGTCTGATCAATCTCGCCAGCCGCGCCTGGGACCGCAGCGACATCCGCACCACCGCCATCGAGTCCTTGCGCCAGCTGCGCGACCTCACCCGCGAGACCGTGCACCTGGCCGTGCCCAGCGATCACAGCATGGTCTACATCGAGAAGCTGGAAAGTCCGCAAGCGGTGCGCATGGATTCGCGCATCGGCACCCGCGTGACCTTGTATTCGAGTTCAGTGGGCAAGGCCTATCTGGCCGGCCTGGATGAGGTGCACCGCGAACGTCTGATGCGTACGCTGCATCTGCAAGCCTTCACCGCCAACACGCATACCGACCTTGCCGCCCTGCGCGCCGATGTGGAAGACACCCGCGCACGCGGCTACGCCGAAGACCGTGAGGAAAACGAAGCCCAGATTTTCTGCTACGGCGCGGCCATCGTCGGTGCCGATGGCGCGCCGGTCGCCTGCGTGAGCGTGAGCATTCCGCTCTATCGTCGCCTGCCCGATGCACAGCAGGCCTATGTGCAGCCACTGCTGCAAGCCTGTGCGACGATCTCGCGCAAGCTCGCCGGACCGGGCTGATCCCGGTCCGGCCTTGCTACAACACATCCATCAAGGGATCACCCGATCAGGCCTCCGGCGGCAACTCCACCTTGTAGATCTCCTTGCCGTCCGTGTTGTGCAGCGTGACGGTGAGCGTCTTGCTCTTCGCATCGATCTTGCCGATGCCAAAGAATTGCAGCAGTTCCGCCGGTGAGCGGTTCTGCTTCATGTCCGCCGGGATGCTGACGAAACGCACATCCGGACCGAAGGTGCGATCGATCTCGCCAGGCCCGAAGGTGCCGGCATTGATCGGCCCGCCGACGAATTCCCAGAAGGGCTTGAAGTCGGTGAACTGGGCCCGCTCCGGTGCGTAGTGCGTGGCCGAGGCGTAATGCACGTCGGCCGTCACCCAGACCACGTTCTTGATGTCATGCTGCTTGATGAAGCGCAGCAGCTCGGCCACTTCCAGTTCGCGTCCGGACGGCTTGCCATTGTCGGCATTGGCCCAGGCTTCGAAGGTCCCCTGGGGCACATCCGGGTTCAGGTCCGGCACCACGATGGAGAGCGGCATATCGCTGGCGATCAGCTTCCAGGTCGAGCGCGAACGCAGCAGCGCCTGCTTGATCCAGCGCATCTGCTCGGGGCCGAGGAAATCGGCATCGTGCCCGCCCTTCTGGCGGTTGGGCGAATTGCGGCCGCGATAGCTGCGCTCGTCCAGCATGAACACTTCCAGCAGCGGCCCATGGTTGAACGCGCGATAGATGCGGAAAGGATCGGCGCTGTCGATGCGGAAGGGATTGTGTTCGAACATGGCCTGACGCGCGCGGGCGGCCAGCACATCGATGTTGCGTTCGTCGTAGCGTTTTTCCGCCGCGCCGATCTCCTGGCCCGGATACCAGTTGTTGCGCACCTCGTGGTCGTCCCACTGCACCAGGAAAGGCACTTCGGCGGCGAAGCGGCGCTTGTTGGCGTCCAGCATGTTGTAGGCGAAGTTGCCGCGATAGTCGTCCAGCGTCTGCGCTACCTTGGACTTTGCTTCGGTCACCACATTGCGCCACAGGCTGCCATCGTCCAGCTTCACTTCAGCCTGGATCGGACCATCGGCATAGATCTGGTCACCCGAATGAATGAAGAAATCCGGCCGGAAGCGGCGCATGCTTTCGTACACGCGATAACCGCCCCACTGCTCGTTGATGCCCCAGCCCTGGCCGGCTTCATCGCCCGAGAAGGCAAAGGTGATGTCACGCGCCTGGCCGTGCACGGATGCCGGCATCATGAGACTGCCGGTAAGCGGCTCGCTCAGCGCCGACTCATGCACCAGGTCCTGGAAGCGTACGCGGTAGTAGATGCGCTGACCGGCAGGCAAGTCGCGCAGGTCCACGCGGGCGGTGTAGTCCTCCCGCGCCAGCGCCGTGGGGCCAGCGATACGGACGGGGTTGGTGAAGTTCTCGCTGGTCGAGTACTCGACCAGCATGCGCGCATTGCGGTCGGCCCGCGCCCAGAGGATGGCGCTGTCGCGGGTGACATCCCCGCTCATGACGCCGCCCGGCAATTGCGGGCGCAGGCGTTCGGAAGTGACGATGGCCGGTGCGGCCGGGGTGGCGGACAATGCGGCCGGGCTGGCAAGCGCGGCGGCGGTGCTGACGGTGGTGACCGCACTGTCGCGCAGGAAGCGGCGGCGGCTGTGGTCGGCTGGCGGGTTCTGGTCTGGCATGGCGACTCCTGTGAGGGGGTGAGCGATACACGGGGGGATTGCAATTTAGCAATCGAATGTGACCGTCCGATGAAACCCACCTGACCAATGCTGACCCACGACGAATGCCAACCACCACTTGAGAAAATGCGGCCGTGAGGCCGCGTGCTCATGCTGCTACCTGCGACAAACGCAAGCCGATGTCGCCAATGCGATGCAAGGGCTTTTACTGGAAGTCAGTCGAAACAGAGACTTTTTCCCAGGCATCGATGTCCGCCCCTATCTTCGCCATCTTCTCCCGGACCAGTTTCACTGCATCGCTGCCGAGCAAGAGATGGACGGGCGCGTCAGGAGCGCAGGCAATATCGAGCAGCACTTGCGCCGCCTTGGCAGGATCGCCGAGTTGACGTCCGCTCTTGTCCTGACGCGCAGAACGAATCGGGTCGATCACCGCATCGTAATCGGGAATGCTGCGCGGCGAGCGCACCATGGACCGCCCAGCCCAATCGGTACGGAAAGAGCCTGGCGCCACTGCGGTGACCTTGATACCGAAATCAGCCACTTCCTTGGCAAGCGTTTCGGAAATGCCTTCCAATGCAAACTTGCTGCCGCAGTAGTAGGCGATACCGGGCATGGTAATGAAACCACCCATGGAGGTGATGTTGATGATATGACCGCTACGACGGGCACGCATCGACGGCAGCACCGCTTTGATCATGGCGACGGCACCGAATACGTTGACGTCGAACTGACGCCGCATTTCATCCAGTGATGACTCTTCAAGAGCGCCTTCGTGTCCATAACCAGCGTTATTGACCAGGACATCGATCGGCCCCACACCCTCGACCGCCGAGGCGATTGCCCCGTCAATGGAGGAGAAATCGGTCACGTCGAGGACGATAGCCTTTGCGCCTCCCGGGGCGATGTTCTCAAATTCTCGTTTGGCGTCCTGGCTTCGTACTGTGCCTATTACTGAATGACCTGCCTGCAAGGCGGCATCCGCAAAAGCATGACCGAATCCTGAACTGACGCCGGTGATCAGAAAGTTCAATTTCCTGGATACTCCCATCGCTATCTCCATCTATCCTCTGATAAAACCTCCCTGAGGAACCCATGCAGTTCCTCACCCGGGGAAGTCGATGAGGTGGATGATAGGCAAGCGCGTCAGATCGCGCCATGTCGGTTGGCATTCAATGTTTGCCTAAAACTATGAAAACACCTATGTTGGAAGGCATGAAGAAATCGGCACCGAAAGAATTGCGTGGGCATTTGAGTCCACAATTGAGTGCGCACCAGCGCATGGTGGAGCTGCTTACCCAGCTCGCTCCTGAGGAAGGCTATCACCTGTCGCGGCTTGCGGATGTCAGGTTCTTGAGGTCCAACCGCGCGTTGACTGAAACGCCCGTCTTGTACGAGCCGGGCATCGTCGTGGTCGTTCAGGGACGAAAGCGCGGATTCCTGGGCGGACAGACCTATCTCTATGACGCGCAACACTATCTGGCCGTCTCCGTTCCCGTGCCCTTCACGATGGAAACCGACGCCAGTGCGAAGGCGCCGTTGCTGGCAATCTACTTCCGGCTGGACTTTCAACTTCTTGCGGAGGTGCTCTTGCAGATGGACGAGGCCGATATATCCGCAAGCCCGCAGACCATGTTTGCTACGCGCATGGACCACAGGATGCAGGCATCCGTTCTCCGTTTTCTGGAAGCCGTGAGTATCCCGATGGAAGCGCGGATCCTGGGCAAGGCATTGGTGAAGGAAATCTATCTGCGCGTACTGACCGGCGAGCAGGGCGCCTCGATGAGAGCAGCGCTGCGCAATGATGGACAGTACGGGAAAGTGGCCAGGGCAATCCGGAAGATCCACGCCGCCTACGCAGACAAACTGGACGTTGAACAGCTTGCGCAGGAAGCCGGGATGAGCCCGCCTTCCTTTCACGCGCATTTCAAGTCGGTCACGGCCACTTCTCCGATGCAATATCTCAAGTCGACGCGCTTGCATCAGGCGCGTTTGCTGATGCTGCGCAACGGCCTGACGGTGGCCGCCGCAAGCGCACGCGTCGGCTATGAAAGCGCATCGCAGTTCAGCCGTGAATTCAAACGTCTGTTTGGAAGGTCCCCGGTTCAAGAGGTGGCGCGGATGAGAAGTGCGTACGCGCTCCCCGATCCGGAACCGTCCGCGATGTTTGTGTCATCGCATTAAGGTCGTAGGTAATCTGCCGTCTCCTTGACGTCGAGGTGAACCGCACCCCAGTGTTGCTACCCGTCCCATGGAGGATGATTGCCGAAGTCCTTGGCAAGATAGTCGACGAAGCGCCGCACTTTTACCGGGATTCCCCGCGCGCTCGGATAGACCGCTTGGATGGCCAATTCAGAAGTGCGGTAATCCGGCAGCAATGCCAGCAGCCGCCCCTCCCTGATGTGCTCGCCAAAGACGAAGGCTGGCCCGTAGGCCACGCCCGCACCAGCCAATGCGCAGGCCAGCAGCATCTGCATGTTGTTGGCCACTACCCGACAGGGGCCGTCGATGCGATACGAGCGCTGCGATGCGTCGATGAAGGTCCAGTCCCCGGCGGACACGGCCTCGCTGAAGGCCAGACGCGGTGCGGCCGCCAGATCGGCTGGCGTAAGCGGCATGCCATACCGTTTGATAAATTCCGGCGCGGCGCACACGACCATGGGGCAGGAGGCAAGACGACGCATGACAAGCGCGGGATCGTCGAGTCGCCCGATGCGGATGGCGACGTCCACGCCGGCATCGAGCAGGTCGATATAGCGATCGCCCAGCAAGACTTCCACGTTGACCTCGGGGTGGTCCGCCACATAGCGCGCGACCACCTCGCCCAGATGCATCGCACCGAAGGTGATCGGCGTGGCCACACGGAGGGTTCCGCGCACGCTGGCCTGGGCGGCGGCGGCTTCCCGGTTCGCCTCATCGAGCGCGGCAAGAATGTGCCGACAACGTTCGTAGTAGCTCCGGCCCACATCGGTGAGGCTCAGGCTGCGTGTCGTACGCTGAAACAAACGGGCATTCAATTCGGATTCGATCTGGCTGACGTGCTTGCCCGCCATCGCTGGCGACAGTTTCAAGCGCCGCGCCGCCCCGGCAAAACTGCCTTCCTCCACCGCCACCACGAAGACATGGAGGCTCATCAGTTGGTCCATGCCACTTCCTTATTCGATCTTCACAGTATCGACTGTAGCTAACAATTCGCCAATTATAAATTTAAGGAATCGAATCTAACATTGCCTTACCGAATCACACAGGGAGCAGAGAAATGAAAATCGAAACGAACGGAATCCGCATCCATGTGACCCTGCAAGGCAGCGGTGAGCTGGCGCTGGTGTTCCTGCATTACTACGGTGGCTCGTCGCGCACCTGGGATGCGGTGGCGAAAAGACTGGCAGACCGGTACCGGATCATCGCCACCGATCATCGCGGCTGGGGTCAATCCGATGCGCCTGCCGAGGGCTATGGCATTGCCGATCTGGCAGCCGACGCCGAGGGCGTCATCGCGGCGCTGGGGCTGCGACGCTTCATCCTCGTGGGGCATTCCATGGGTGGCAAGGTCGCGCAACTGATGGCGTCGCGCCGGCCGCACGGGCTCGAAGGGCTGATCCTGGTGGCGCCGTCGCCACCCTCGCCCATGCTGCTTTCCGATGAGCAGCGCAGGATGCTGGTCGGCGCCTACCAGTCGCGGGAATCGGTGGAGTTCGTCCTCGATCATGTGCTCACGACCCAGCCCCTGAGCGCCGCCATGCGGGCCCAGGTCATCGAGGACAGCTTGCGGGCAGCGCCGCAGGCCAAGCGCGCCTGGCCCAACGTCGCGATGGCGGAGGACATCACGACCGACGTGGCTGCCATCGATGTCCCTACCCTCGTCATCTCTGGAGAGCACGACCAGGTAGACCGGGTAACGACATTGCAGGCCGAGCTTCTGCCGCGTCTGCCGCACGCAGTCCTCCACATCCTGCCCGGCGTGGGCCACCTGTCGCCACTGGAGAGCCCCGAAGCGGTGGCGCAGCAGATCACCAGCTTCATCGGCGCCCTGTCGGAGAAAAAACCGGGCTGAACGGGAAGGGGGAGGTGCAGGCCATGCATGCTGCGCACCAAAATGCAGCCCACCTCCCTCACCCCGGCGGAATATGCACGAAGTTCGTGCGCCACCATAGCTGACATCTCGCTGACGCACCACAAAAGTCCTTTCAAATCAACGTACTGCGAATTTCTCACCAAAATGGAACGGAAATTGCTTGAGTCGTGGCTTTCAAGCATTTTCTCGCACACTTTTTGGGAGATTTTCTGGTGGACGATCACAAAAACGGCGCAGACGCCCTCTTCATCCTGCTGGGGGCGATCATGATCCTGGCCATGCATGCCGGTTTCGCCTTCCTTGAGCTGGGCACAGTGCGCAAGAAGAACCAGGTCAATGCCCTGGTCAAGATCCTGGCGGACTTTGCGGTGTCGACCATCGTCTATTTCTTCATCGGCTATTACGTCGCCTATGGCGTGAGCTTCTTCGCCGGCGCCGAGACGCTGGCGCAGCGCAGCGGCTTCGAGCTGGTGAAGTTCTTCTTCCTGCTGACCTTTGCCGCCGCGATCCCGGCCATCATCTCGGGCGGCATTGCCGAGCGTTCCAAGTTCAATCCGCAGCTGGTGGCCACGGCCGTGCTGGTGGGCCTGGTCTATCCCTTCTTCGAAGGCATTGCCTGGAACCAGCACCTGGGCGTGCAAGCCTGGCTGGCCGCTACCTTCGGCGCAGAATTCCACGACTTTGCCGGCTCCATCGTGGTCCACGCCGTCGGCGGCTGGATCGCCCTGCCCGCCGTGCTGCTGCTGGGTGCGCGCCGAGGCCGCTACAGCAAGGAAGGCGCGGTCGCTGCGCATCCGCCCTCCAACATCCCCTTCCTGGCACTGGGTGCGTGGATCCTGACGGTGGGCTGGTTCGGCTTCAACGTGATGAGCGCGCAGACGCTGGACAAGATGAATGGCCTGGTCGCGATGAATTCGCTCATGGCCATGGCCGGCGGCACGCTGGTGGCGCTGCTGATGGGCCGCAACGACCCCGGCTTCGCCTACAACGGCCCGCTGGCCGGACTGGTGGCGGTATGCGCAGGCTCGGACCTGATGCACCCGCTGGGCGCGCTGGTCACCGGCGGCATGGCCGGGGCGATCTTCGTGTGGATGTTTACCCGCACCCAGAACAAATGGAAGATCGACGACGTGCTGGGCGTGTGGCCGCTGCACGGGCTGTGCGGATTGTGGGGCGGCCTGGCGGCAGGCATCTTCGGCCTGCAGGCGCTGGGGGGGCGGGGTGGCGTGTCCTTCCTGTCACAACTGATCGGCAGCGTGATGGGCATTGTCATTGCGGCGCTGGGCGGGTGGATCGTGTATGGCTTGCTCAAGAAGGCAGTCGGTATCCGCCTTGATCCGGAGCAGGAATTCGAAGGGGCGGATCTGGCCATTCACAAGATTTCTTCTACGGCGGAGAGGGAGACGAGTTGGTAATCTGATCAAGGTGCTCGGCGATGCACGGTCCTATGATCGTGTTGGTCGAGCCGACCTGCTCCCATGAGGCCATCCACTCAATCTACAAATATCGGCCATGGAATGTACATCGTCCTGAGGCAAAGTCTCGCCCCTGATGGCGCAATGATGTCGCATCGATGCTCTCAAGATCTTGGCAAGGTGCTGACGTTGCTGTGTCGATTTTTCTCTGGCGGTGACCGTGGAAGATGGACGAATGAAAACAATAGAACTGGCCGGTGGCGATCACGCCGTCCTGGCGCTGCATGGGCTATACGGAAATCCACTGGAATTGCGCTATGTTGGCCGGCAACTGCAACGCGCAGGCTATACCGTCGTGATCCCCCTTATTCCCGGCTATGGATATGCCCGAGGCAGCGCCGGGAGCGTCAAGACAGCCACATGGCAGCACTGGTATCAAGAAGTGGAGCGTGAGTTTGATGCGCTTAAAAAGAGATACAAGACCGTTTCGGTGATCGGCTTGTGCATTGGCGCCGTACTCGCCTTGCGCCTGGCAGAAGAGCGTAGTTCGGGCATTGCGGCGCTGGGTCTGTTTGCTCCCACACTCGCCTACGATGGCTGGAGCATTCCTCGTTACAGGTTCTTGCTTCCGCTGGTCTACTACACGCCATTCCGGTTCACCTATGCCTATCAGGAGCGCTTCCCCTACGGACTCAAGAACGAGGTATTGCGTAACAGGATCGCGCAGGAGATGCGCAAGAGCGACGCCAGCCAAGCAGGTGCTTCCGCCTTGCCTGCAGAAGGTATCTTCCAGGCACATCGATTGATCCGCAAGGTCCGCCGTCATCTGGGCGACGTAAGAACGCCGACGCTGATCGTCCATGCTGCCCAAGACGACGTGGCCAGCCGTAAAAGTGCCGATCTGGTCGAGGCGAAGATTGGCGCCCAGTGCCGCAAGAAAGTCATTCTGCAGAATAGCTATCACATGATTACGCTTGATAACGATAAGGAAATCGTTGCCCGCGAAATCGTCGACTTTCTGGCCGTTCAGCGCTTCAAGGCCGATGCACGCCCGAGTCCGGTATCGACGGTACAGAGATTACGGTTCATGGCCGGCTGACAAGACCCACCGCGTATAGGGTGCTCGGTGTGATACCTCCTCCTTTCTTCCTTACATCGCCGGTCGATATGGATCGACGGCCGATGAGCGGGTGACTGCGCATGCCAACGCCATATTTCCTGTAACTGCCAAGGAAAATCACAGTGACCCAACACGTAACCGAATTCGACCTCGGGAAGATCGAGATTCACCGCCTGTTTGCTACCCCGTTGGCCAGTATTGCCGTGCCGGATGCGGACCAACTGAACCAAGCACTCTCTGCTGAGATATTCAGCCGGCAGCGTCATCATCCTTCAGTGCAGCACAGCAATGTGGGAGGCTGGCAATCTGCGCCGGACATATGTTCCTGGCAGAGTCCCGCCATCACCAAACTGATCGACTGGGCGCGATATTTTGCCAACCAGCTGACTGCCATCAACGCGCCAGACGGGCTAGTCGCTTCCACGCTGGATTGGCATATCGAAGGTTGGGCCAACATCAATTCCCATGGTTGTTCCAATGCCATGCATGCGCATCCGGGGGCATTCTGGTCATTGGTATATTGGGTTGACGATGGCTCCGAAGAAGGCGATACCGCGCCTCGCGGCGGCGAACTGGAGTTCTTTGACCCACGGGGCATTCTGCCAGCCATCTATGCGCCCAAGCTTCGCTTCAGGATTGAAGGGTGTCTGAATGCCGGCTATACGCAGATAGTCCATCCCATCTCTGGCCGCATGATTGCTTTTCCCTCCTGGATGCAGCATTGCGTCACACCCTATCTGGGTCACCGCCCGCGCATTTCCATTGCACTCAATTTCTCGCTTTGATACCAATGGACCGATTGGCGCCGCCGCAATATCCGATCAGATCAGATGCTGCAGATGCCGATATCCCGCAACCCTGGCAAATTCGGCAAGCGTCCAGATAGCAGAGTTCGCGCCCCAGCAACCATCCGGCACCTCGAAGAAGACGGTCGACATCAGTAGTCTGCGTCCATCGCCAACGGGCATACTCTTTTCCAGTATCGCGTAGATCCCCTCGAGAAACACCGCACGCATCGCGCTATCCACAACACCCTCTGGCACTTTGATCTCGACCATGCACGGGATAACCGAGTCAGGTATGGCAGACCCTCCGACACTCCAGGACGCCGCCTCCATTTCCTGAAAAACAGCCCAGGACAACATCCGCTTGCTGGTTTGCGCCGGCATCTGTTCCGTGTCTGCTGCGAACGATGCGATCTGATGTGCGGCCGCTGTGCGGGCATCGTCCGTCAATACTCCCCTGGGGATCTGAATCACGATATTGGGCATCTGCGCTCCTCTGATTTGTTGGAGTCGCTATTGAAGCTCTTTACGGAGTTAGGAATAATAGTCAGATATGACAATTATATTGCTGAATCCGACATGCGCGATTTCACCATCCTCATCCTTCCAGGCGCCTACAGCGCCAGCGTGGCGGTTACACAGGACATCCTCGCTGCCGCAGCAGCGGTGGCGAGACACATGAATTGCCCAGGCCCCGCATGGCGGACGGTCTCACCGGATGGCGGCCTTGTACCATTGAGCGCAGGCTTGTCCATTGATACCCAGCCTCTCCCCAGGCCACGCAAGGATGATCGTTCGCTATGGATAGTGCCTGGCCTGGGACTCGGTGGGGTTGATGAGATCAACGCCGTCCTATCCAGCAGTGCAAGTGTTCGATCGGCAGAGGTATTGAAGCGCCACGTCGAGAATGGCGGGTGCGCCGCTGCTTCCTGTTCGGGTGTATTCCTGCTGCAGGCGGCAGGCCTGCTGCAAGGTCGGCGCGCAACGACATCATGGTGGTTGGCGCCGCAACTGGCGAAAATCGCGCCAGATTGCATCGTCGAATCCGACAGGATATTGGTATGCGATGGTGCCATTACCACCGCCGGAGCCGCCTTTGCGCAGACGGACCTGATGCTTCATCTCATCCAGAAGCAATTCGGCGAGTCGCTTGCACAGGTCGTATCCAAGGTGTTGTTGCTAGACAGACGGCAAGCGCAATCCATGTTTGTGGTGCCATCCATGCTAGCCAGCGGCAACACCTTGCTGGAACGTCTGACCACGCGCATAGAGCGCACTCTCCCTGACGTTCCCAGTGTTGCCGGACTAGCCCGTGAGTTCGGCATGTCCGAACGTACCCTGGCCAGGCGGGTTCGCGCGGCAACAGGTGCAGGACCCTCGGCATTGATACAACAGATTCGGCTCAATCGCGCCAGAACCCTGCTTGCAGACAGCCGTCTCCCGTTGGAGGCCATTGCCGCGCGCGTGGGCTATGAGGACCCCAGCGCGTTGTGGCGCTTGATGCGAAAACTGACGGGACGCAGCCCGGGAAAATTTCGCTCAGACTAAAGGTCGGGCAAGCAGAAGCGGACACCTCTGATTTGCCGACATCTCAATGATCACAGTACGGCGCTTCCTTCAGCAAGGTCGGCCATATCGCCGCCCAGTCTCCCTCATGGGATAGCCCTGGCAGCACTCTCTGATGCGCGCAGGCTCCGACCTGCTGGACGAACGCCGTGGCAAACCGTTGCGGCACGATGACGTCGTCGCTTCCACTGAAATGAAGCTGTGCAATCCTAGCTACGCGGCTTGCCACATCGATGGCGTTGAGTGAATCCGACATCGGCGTCACCTTGTGCCAGCGGTTCAACGCTACGTGATCCAGATTGCCCGCCACCGTGCGCACGGTGGCCACATCGTTGCGGCGTGCGGCGATCAACACCGCGATGGCGCCGCCGCCGGAATATCCGACCAGATTGACACGCTGGCCAGGAACGCGGTCAAGGTAATGCCCGACCGCCTCGTTCATTGCCGCTACCACCTCGGGAGCAAATCGTTTGCCCGTCCAATAACTGACATTGCAGGCGGGGTTGCTGGCCATGGGCGTGAATTGGCAAGGCCGCGCCAGGTAGACCACGTTGGCGCTGTTGTCCGCCGCCGCCAGCGACAATCCCAAGGCTTTGCGCGGAGTGGGATCTGCGGACGGCTCGTAGCGGCTACGCCAGGCCAGGCCATCGCCCTCGATATACAGGTTCAATGGCTGGTCCGGGCGGGTGATGCGCACATAGGCGGTCAGCAGGAAGGGGCCGTTCCTGGTGACTTCGCGCCGCAGGCCAGCCGCTTGCGTCAACGTATCGGCGTTCGCCAAGGGGTCGCTGGCGCAAGCGGACAAGAGCAGCAGCAGGGCTGCAATGAGCAGACGGCTCATGACTGGCATCGTGTCAGCGTGAATTGATCTTGTGTTGATGAACATGCCGGGAAACATGGCGACTGAAGACAGCTCCTTCATAGGTCCGGCCAGGCCGGGATCGAGTCCTACGATGAAATGCGGAAGCCGGGTTCCTGCTGCTCTACCTTCTCCAGCACAACGACGCTCCAGCTTACATCAGTCCGATCGAACATATCTGGACGTTCGCTGAGGTGTCGCGCCTGCAAACCGGATTGCGCCGCCAGTTCAACAGTTTCGTGCGGTGAGACATCAAACATCTGCCTGCCAGGAGGAACAGGACCATGCCGCAATGTCATCATGACCTTCCCCTTGGGACGTAACAACCCGGCAATCGCTTGCATCGCAATTTCGCGCTCCTGTTTTTCCAGATGCATCCATACCGCAGTAAGCAATATCAAGTCAAAAGTTCGCCCCAGTTGCCTGGCTACCTGCAGATCAGGAAGATGGTCATCAATCCAGTGGATATCGAGCATGGCGTGACGTCGCTGGCCTTCTTCCCGCAATTCCTTGGAGGGTTCTATTGCCGTGACAGCATGCCCCTTGCGCGCCAGCGCCGCGGAGTCGCGGCCAGAGCCTGCGCCTATATCGAGGATTTCGCTGGGCCGGGCTGGAAACAAATGGAGGACGTCATGATGGAGGGCCTCGAATTCGATGCTTTCATACTGCGTTGCCAACATCGCCGCGTTTTCTCCATAGCCGGCGGTGCCTGCCACTTTCTTTTCCATCTTCTTCCTCTCGTTCTCAACACTCATCAATGGCGCTGGTTGCTGCTGGTTGCCAGCTACCGCTTGTTCTCCCACCCGCTGATTTCCAATGCGTGCGTCTCCACCCACGTATCCAAAGCACAAACGATGCTGCTCAGCGATACGCCCAGCGGTGTCAGCGAATATTCAACATGGGGCGGAACGGTCTGGTAACTCATGCGACTCACCAGGCCATGTTGCTCCAGACGGCGCAAGGCCTGGATCAGCATCTTTTCCGATACGCCACCAATGCGCCTTCTCAACTCAGCTGTTCGATACGTCTTCTCACTTAACGCATGCAAGACGAGCAGGGTCCATTTTTCGGCCAGCAGCGCCAGCACGTCGCGCGCGGGACAATCCGCCAGAAACACACTGCAGTCAATCTGGCGGAATTTTTTTCTCTCTTTTTCCATACTTACCATCAGGTTAGTACTTTAACTATCGTAACTTAGGGCTCACTATTATCAGCCACAAGTTGCCTGTCGCGGCAATTGATGTCGTTGATGCTGTTTATCTTACTTTTTATGGTGATAGTGATGAAACTGATTGTCCTGATTTTCGCATCCGTACTCTCGGCAATGAGTGCGGCAACCGTCCACGCTGCTGATGGCCCGCAATTGACGGCGGCACACACCTTCTCTCAAGCTCCGGGTATTTATCGTGTGCTTGTTGGTGACTTCAAAGTCACTGTGCTGACCGACGGCACCACCCCCGTGCCTTTCGACCAGATCATGCATGGCATGGACAAGCACGCGCTGACCGCCCAATTCCGCGATGCCGGGGAGCCGGTGAATCGTGAAACCTCCATCAATGCCTTTCTGATCGATACCGGCGAACGACGCATTCTGATCGACAGCGGCGCCGGCAAGGTCTTTGGTTCTTGCTGCGGCCATCTGGTCGAGACGCTCAAGATCGCCGGCTATGATCCAGCCTCCATTGATGCCGTGCTCTTGACGCATGTCCATGGCGACCATTCGGCAGGTCTCGCCCGGGACGGTGAAAGGCAGTTTCCCAACGCGGATGTCTTCCTGGCCAAGAGCGAGCTGGATTACTGGATGAGTGATTCGGCCAAAGCGCAGGCCAAGGCCAGCCACCAGCAGATGTTCGTTGAAGGACGGGCAGCGCTGGCGCCTTATCTGGCGGCGGGACGCATCAAGACATTCAGCGGAAGAACAACGCTGTTCCCGGGCATCGAAGCCATTCCGGCGCCGGGCCACACGCCGGGGCATAGCTTCTACGATATCGAAAGCCGAGGTCGTCGGATGCGGGTCGTCGGCGATATCATCCATGCCGCAGAGGTACAACTTCCCCATCCGAACGTGACCGTGGATTTCGATGCGGACGAGGCGCAGGCCGCCCGAACCCGGATAGCAGCGCTGGAAGATCTGTCGCAGTCGCATGAACTGGTAGCGGGACCGCACCTCTCCTTTCCTGGACTGGGGCATATCATCCGCGCCGGAGATGGCTTTGCCTGGGCGCCCATTCCTTATTCGGCCGTCGTGCGGGACGTGGGCAATTGAAAACAGGCCCTCTTCATCGCCCCATCAGTCCGGCAAGGAACGGATTGCCTCCAACAAGAAATTGGCCGATTTGGGTGCCGGCCTGGAACGATTAGTGATGGCATAGACCTTGTTGGCCGTGGGCAGATCAATCCGGCGCATCTGTATTACCTTGTCTGCGTGCCCAGCCTTGGCCGTGAACTGATCGACCACCGCGATGCCGATACGCGCCTCTACCAGCGATCGCGCCAAGGTATAGGTCTGCACCGTGACCTTGACATCGGGAGGGGGAGACACGCCTGCCAGCCACGCTGATACCGACGCGCCCAGATGGGAGCGGATATCAATCGAGATGAAAGGCTGTCCAGCAATCTCATCTGGCGTGATGGGTGTATCGAGCCGCTCGTGCGGCCACCACTTGGCCGGCGCGATGGCATAGATATCACAGTCGCACACGACCGTAGTGATCAGGTTGGGATGCGAGATCGGTTGCATGGTCAGGGCGATATCGACCTCGTTGAGCAACAGCGAGTACAGCAGTTCGCGAGTATGCGAGGCCGACAGCAGGCATTCCGAATCGGGATGCGCCTGGCACCACAATGCCACGGCCTTGGGCGCAAGGTGATGTGCAATGGCCGGCGTGGCCGCAATGCGCAAGGGCGCCTCGCTCCCGCTGGCGAGATTGCTGACCACCCGCCGAATGCGCGCCAGCTGCTCGTCAAACGGCTGCAGTTCCTGCTGCAGCCGTAATGCTTCCGGGGTGGGAACGAGCTTCCCGCCCGCACGCAGAAACAATGCAAAGCCCACCGTTTGTTCGGCGTGTCGCAGCATCTTGCTGATGGCCGGCTGCGTCACATTGAGCAATCTTGCCGCCCCGATGGCGCTGCCGGTCTGCATGATGGCGCTGAAAATCTCGATATGACGCAGGCGCATGGCAGCTCCAGACAATGGAAAAACAAGTATATAACCTGAGGTTATGGGGCAGCAATTTCTTCTCATTGGACGATGGCCAGCCCGCTCTCCTATAGTCCACACATGCAGGTGACGGCACGGCTTGCCGATCATCCGACATCAAGAAAATCGACAATATTGAGGAGAAGATGCCAATGACAACTACGCGAGCGCAGAAAATGATCTGCCTGTCGGCCCTGTTCCTGGCCTGGGCCGTGGGCTATGCAGACCGCATCGTGATGAGCACGGCGATCATACCGATCAGCAAGGAATTCGCCCTTGATGCGCAGCAGGCCGGCATGGTGCTCAGCGCCTTCTACGTCAGCTATGCGCTCATGCAACTCATGGGCGGCTGGCTGTCCGACCGCTACGGCTCACGCATCGTCGTTGTCATGTGTGTGGTGGCCTGGTCCTTGTTTACCGGGCTCACCAGCATGGCCTGGTCATTCGCCTCACTGCTGCTGATCCGCTTCCTGTTTGGCGCTGGAGAAGGATGTTTCTCCCCTGCCAGCTCGGTCACCGTCGCGGAAGTCTTTCCGCAACAAGAGCGTGCACGCGCCAAATCCTTTCTGATCTCCACGGTCTTTCTGGGCAATGCGGTCGGCTCAGGAATGGTGGCGCTGACGGTGGTCTATCTCGGCTGGCGCGGCACCTTCCACATTCTTGCCTTCGTGGGCATGATCGTGGCCGCAATCCTGTGGCTGGCGCTGAGAAGCGGCATGGCCGCGCAACAGGCAAAAGGCGCCGCGCGCCCAAGGAATCAACTGCGCGAGCTGGTCAAGAATCCCACCGCCTTGCGCCTGACCGCCATCTGGTTCTGTACCAGCATCGTCTATATCGGGATGATCTCCTGGATGCCCTCCTTTCTGCTGAAGGTGTATCAGATCGATCTGCTGCACATCGGCATCGCATCGGCGATCCCCTATCTGCTGGCGTTTCTGGGCACCAATGTGGTGGGCTGGCTGCTGGACAAGCACGGCAAGGGGCGCGAGAAGTACTTCATGATGGGTGGCGCGCTTGGTTGCGCGGTGTTTCTGGCGCTCATGATCTCGACCTCGGTCATCGAGTTGCTGGTGATCTACTGGACCTTGTGCCTGCTGTCCTTCAATTTCGTCTACGCCACCGTCTTTTCCGTCCCGCTGAAGCACTTCCCTTCGCACCTGATCGGCAGCGCCACTGGCCTGATGAATTTTGGCGGCCAGCTGGCAGGCTCAGTCGCGCCGGTGGTCATGGGCAGCCTGATCGTCGCGTTCAATGGCGCTTACCTGGCCGCCTTCTGGTTCCTGGTGGGTGCTGCCCTGCTGTCCTTCCTCATTGCCATGACCTGGCGGCTGGCGCCGCCATCGGCGCCATCGGCACCCATTCCGGAGACGGCGTCTTCCCGCACTTCCTGATTCTTTTCAACAAATTCATACGAGACATGCAGATGCAAAACAGCCCCGAATTCGATCTGTTGATCACCGGCGGATCGGTCATCGATGGCAGCAAGGCGCCACGATTCCACGCCGATATCGGTGTTCGCCATGGCCGCATTGCCGAGATCGGCAATCTATCGCATCGCCAGGCGGCGCAAAAGATAGACGCCAGCGGAAAAATCGTCGCGCCTGGCTTCATCGATTCCCATACCCATGATGATCAGGCGGTGCTATCGCAACCCGACATGACATTCAAGATCTCGCAGGGCGTCACCACGGTGATCACTGGGAACTGCGGTATCAGCATCGCACCGCTGCGCGCCGGCACGCCGTTGCCGGCGCCGCTCAGCCTGCTCGACGATGCCGACGGGACCCGCTTCGAAACATTCAGCAGCTATCTGGACGCTTTGCGCCAGACCCCATCGGCAGTCAACGTCGCGGCCATGGTGGGCCATTCAACCTTGCGCGTGATGACGATGGATGCGCTGGAAAGAGAAGCCCGGCCAGACGAGATCAGCGCCATGAACGCCCTGCTGGATGAAGCACTGGAAGCCGGCGCCATCGGCATTTCCACCGGAACCTACTACCCGCCCGCGGCGCATGCAAGCACCCAGGAAGTCATCGATGTGTGCCGCCCCATCGCCGGGACCGGCGCACTCTACGTCACGCATATGCGCGACGAGGCCGACAAGTCGATGGAGGCGCTGGAGGAGAGCTTCCTGATCGGCCGGGAGCTGAATGCACCGGTGGTGATTTCGCACCACAAGTTGCAGCGTGCACATAACTTCGGCAAGTCCTCCGAGACCCTGGCGCGCATACGCCAGGCCATGCAATGCCAGTGCGTGGCACTGGACTGCTATCCCTACAACGCCAGTTCCACCATGCTGCACCGGGACCCCAAGCGCTTGGTCGGGCGCATCTTGATCAGCTCAAGCAAGCCGCATCCGGAGCAGGCTGGCCGCGAGCTCGATGCCATCGCCGCCGAATGGGGCGTGAGCAAGGAAGAAGCCGCAGCGCGCCTGCAGCCCGCCAGCGCCGTCTATTTCGGCATGGATGAAGCTGACGTACGCAACATCCTCGCTTTCGACGAGACCATGATCGGATCGGACGGCATCCCCACCGGGGAAAAGCCGCATCCCCGGCTGTGGGGAACCTTTCCCCGCATCCTGGGGCATTACAGCCGGGATCTCGGGCTCTTCGATCTGGAAGTCGCCGTCTGGAAAATGACGGGCCTGACGGCGCGCAATTTCAAGCTCCACGAACGTGGCACGCTCGAGGTCGGTCATCACGCCGACATCGTGGTGTTCGATGCGGCCACGATTCGGGATACCGCCAGTTATGAAACTCCTGCAGAACCCGCCCAAGGCATCGATGCCGTCATCGTCAATGGCGTGGTGACATGGCGCCACGGACGACACATGGGGGCAAGGGCGGGCCGCGTAATTACTCGTCACGTGGCGGGCAAGCGGAGCGATCAAGCGCCCTGCCGCTCCGAGGCAAGCAGCTGACCAGGCCACCAGAGGATAGATCATGAAATATCACAGCAACAACACTTCATCATTCGCGCGGGCGTCGTCAATTGTCTTGACCGCCATGCTGCTGGGCGCCATGACGCAAACATCCTTCGCCCAGGACAAGGAAACGACGAGCCAGCGCAAGCTGGCACAAGACCCGGTCTTCGAAGCCTCCATCACCCATCTCCAGTCCGCGCAGGATGCCGGACGGGCGACCTCACGCAGCCTGGTGCTGGCCTATCTCGCCCGCATCCGCGCCTACGACCAGCAAGGCCCGTCACTCAACACCATCGTCACGCTCAATCCCAAAGCCCTTGAAGAGGCAGACCAGCTCGACCGCGAGCGTCGCCAGTCCGGACCTCGCGGTCCCCTGCACGGCATCCCTATCCTGGTCAAGGACAACTACGACACCGTGGACATGCCCACCACCGGCGGGACACTGGCCCTGGCCACCCTGCAGGCCCAGGCGGATGCTTTCCAGGTCAAGCGTTTGCGTGAGGCCGGCGCGGTCATCCTCGGCAAGACCACGATGCACGAATTGGCCGCCGGCGTGACCACAGTCTCCTCCCTGACAGGATTCACCCGCAATCCCTATGACCCGCGACGTGCCCCCGGAGGCTCCAGTGGCGGCACCGGCGCTGCCGTGGCGGCAAGCTTCGCCGCAGCGGGGATGGGCAGCGACACCTGTGGCTCGATCCGCATCCCAGCAGCGCATCAGAACCTGTACGGCTTGCGCACGACGCGCGGATTGGCCAGCCGCAGCGGCGTCATGCCGCTCTCCTCGACCCAGGACGTCGCCGCCCCGCTGGCAAGGTCGGTGGAAGATCTTGCAATCATGCTGGACGCCACGGTGGGCAGCGATCCGCAGGACAGCTCCACCGTGGACGCCAATGGCCGCGTCCCCAAGTCGTATCGGGACGGTCTGCGGGCCGCCAGTCTGCAGGGGGCCAGGATCGGCGTCCTCCGCACACTCTTCGGCGCCGCGCCCGAGGATGCGGAAGTTACTGCCGCCATCAACAAGGCGCTGCAACAACTCAAGGACCAGGGCGCGATTGTCAGCGACGTCACCATCCCGGAACTCGACGGCTTGCTCAGCGGCAGCAGCATCATTCCCTATGAGTTCAAATATGACCTGAGCGCTTATCTCCAGAGTCATCCGGGCGCTCCGGTCGGCAGCCTTGGCGAGATCCTGGCGCGGGGCATGGAGCATGAGCTGCTCGAGCCGGGCTTGCGCCTGCGCAACAGCGTGGACCTGCAGAACCCGAAGGACAAGGAGGAGCTGGAGAAGGTGATGCATAAACGGAGCGCCTTGAAGAGCCTGATGACCGATGTCATGCAGAGAAACCATCTCGATACGCTCGTCTATCCCACCATCCAGCGCAAGGCCGCCTTGATCGGAGAGCCGCAAGGCGGCGCCATGAATTGCCAGCTGAGCGCCACGACGGGATTGCCGGCGCTTGCCTTGCCGGTCGGCTTTACCGAAGACGGCTTGCCGGTATCGCTGGAGCTGCTGGCGCCGGAATTTGCAGAGCCCGCCTTGCTCGGCCTTGCCTATGGATGGGAGCAAAAGATCGGCCCACGGCGGCCGCCGTTCAGCACGCCGGCCCTGGTCGCAGGCAAAGCGCCGGGACTCAGGCGCGTCAAGCCCATCGTGCTGGCGCAGCCCGGCGATGCATCGGTACGCGTAGAGCTTGCCTACGATCCGGTCACCGCCCGGCTGGACTATCACGCCAGCGCCAGGAAGGTGGCGGCGTCCGATGTAATCAGCCTGGCGCTACAGCGCGGCGAGGCCGACAAGCCGGGACCGGTGATCGCCAACCTGCTGCGGCAACACCAGAAGAGCGTCACGGCATCGATCGTACTGCAGGGAAAAGACCGTGAAGCGCTGCTGGCAGGGAAGCTCTACGTGGATTTCTACACACGAAGCGCTCCCTTGGGAGCTGGACGCCAGCCGCTGGTGCTGGCTGACTGAGGATGCACGGGGCTGCCGCCGGGTCGTATTTGGCGGCAAAGCAATCATAGCTGTAGATGCCTCACGAGCTACCACGACCGTGCTCGCCAATTGGGCTAGCAAAAAAGAACTGAATCTTTCAGTGGATCAATTCAGAGTCGCAGGATCGGGGGGGATGGTTTCCTCGGCGCTACAAGACCGGGTTACGCGCTCGCTTGAGCAGCTCCTCGATCTGCTGTCCCTGTAATGCGTTTATCGTGCCACGTTCAAGCGCTAAAGGAATGTTGCGCAAAGCAAGCTCACGATACAAGTCAGCAGCGGCTGCGTCGGTTTCGTCCAGTGAAGCCACATGCTTCTGGATCGTTCCTCTATCCCCCCGCGCTACACAACCTCCCATGCCATTTGCGAGTCCAGCGTGCTGCACTGCTGCGACGGTACCCCGGAGAAGCGGCATCAGTGCATCCATGGCTTGACGCTCTGAGGCACCAAAGTGCGCCCACAGCTTCGCGCCCTCTTTCAACAGCGCAATCAGGAAGGGGCCTACGTAATATGCTGATGCATGATAGAGCGGGCGGATACCAGCTGGCAGAGTCATCGGCACACATCCGATACACCGTGCCAATGCTTCCAATTTTCCCAGCAAAGCTTCTTCCGCTTCAATTCCGACCGTGCAACCTGGGAGTCCTGAAAGGGCTACATCTGGGTTGGCAAACATCTGCAAGGGATGAAATCCTCCAATCAAAGCTCCGCGCTCTTTTGCAGATGAGAGCGCCGAAACTTCAGTGGCTCCCGAGCAATGGACTACGGCTGTTCCAGGTCTCCACGATACCTCTTCACAGACTTTGCCAATCACATCGTCGGGCACGGTCAAAAAGACAATGGATGCTTGATCCGCGACTTCCTGAGGCGAGCTCACGATTCTGGAATCCGGGCAGCGCCCATGGAATTGGGCAAGATTGGCGTCGCTTCTGCTGCAGATCGCCACAACAGAATGTCCGGCCTGCGTAAATGCTTCCGCGAGCGTCTGAGCGACCTTGCCAGCCCCTACGAACCCGATTCGAGAAAATGGATTATCTGTGCCCATGACTTATCTCGGATAGACGTTCCAATCCCGCGAGGTTTTCGGCCTACAACGAGCCTCACGGCGCCGCCCCTCAGCGTTAAATGGCCAGAAGTGGCTCTAGCCAAAGCGGCAACTATTGATGCGTTCTCCGGGATCTTGCATATAGTTGCGTATCACAACCATATACCAGGCCAAGTCGTTTAGCAACGACCAATTTCATGCATGGCGGCCTCAGCGTTGATGGATCGACTCTTATCTCCGCAGCTTCGATTGATCCGAATAGCGTGTTTGACCTATGCCGGTTCCGATCTTGGCCGATGGATCTACCTGGTTCCTGCTTGTGTTGCCTCTTGGCTTCGCGTTTCCAGATCGTGCTGAGCTTGCGCCGTGAGATTGGCGAGAACCTGCGTTTGCACAACGGCGCTGGCACCATCCTCTTTTCCCAGGGCAATCCAAGTGCGTCGGCAAGACGCTTCAACAGCTTGCGCAGGAGCGCAACACCGATCTGGTCAGCGCCGCCATTGAGGTTCCTTCCTTTCCGGTTATTGGGCTTCTTGTGGATTTAGTCGGATTGGTTGATGGACAATCTCTCCCCGGGAAATAGGTCGGGTTGCCAGATGTTTTTGTATCGATTTTTCTATAGTCATAAGATCCGGAAAACTAATTTAGACATGGCCGCTTCTGGCCGGCAACAGACGTCCGATGCTTCTCTCATATTGCAGACATCCAGCCGTTGGCTTCAATATTTGCCAAAGCATCTTCAAAATGTTCCATTGCTATATCGCAGTTGACGCGATAGCCTCCCTTCGGATGAGCACCATCGATTTTGGCACTCAAAACTCCCGGAGTATTAACGAGCATTGCCAGTAGCTCGTCTTGCTCTTTAATCGCAGATAGTGCATTGCCTCCAAGTCTTATGAGTCTTAAATAGCCCATCATTTCACTTTATAAAGTTGATCTGGAACGTCCGTTCTGGCCGAACGCAGACTTCATTTCGCAAGATTAAAACTCACCAGGAACAATCAGTTCTTCAGGTAAGACGGAGGGAACGATGTCGAGCAGTTCTCTTGGAATAAATTGGACAAGATGCCCCTCGTCGTCGGCATCGCGCGCATCAGGCACATGGGCGACTCCAATCGGGTCCCACAGATAATGCAGAATCTCATCTATACGTTGATGCAGTTCGGCATCATGAGCAGTAACAGACATTCCTATCCTCTTCAATTCGATATCCAGCTCATGGTGGTATTTGGATACTCGTTCATCGCATCAGTCACGCCGCCAACACAGCATCAAAATAATGGTTCCCCCCCTCATCGACATACCCATTCCCAAGATGCATACCTGCTGCATTCAGCAGCCGCCTGTACTCCGCCTCCCCCAGAGACAGCGATAGCTGCCCTGTCTGGATATCTCTCCACTCGCATCGGATAGCCGGCGCACTAAACAGGAAGCGCCCGCCTGGCCGAAGAGCTTGCGCCACCTTTTTGATCATCCCTCGTTGATCACTCTCGGAAAGGAGGAAAAGAAGTCCCACCGCCACTGCACCGTCAAACTTTCTGCCAAAAAGCGTGCTCTCCTGTATCGTTTCACAAACCGCACGCGCTTGCGGGAAGCGATCGGAGAACATGGCCAGCAGTGTTGGAGAAGCGTCGATCCCAAAGACCGTAACACCGGCATCGATTAATGCCTGGGAAATCGGCACCCCTGATCCGCAACCAATATCCACTACCTCGCTGCCCGGACCAAGTCCGCTCGCCCACTGCCTCACGATCTCGCTGCCAATATTGGATCGAGCTGCTGCAAATCCTGCGGCCACTGCTTCCCAGGCCTTTGCGTTGTCCATTGAAGGGCTCCTTCTTCTCTGAATTGCCAGGCTATTCATTCGCCGCGGCCAGCCAACAGCCAGAACAGCAGCGCAATGAGGCTCACAGCGGCGCCCAGAAAACATACGCCCTGCCATCCCCTGGCTGCATAGATTGCAGTGGTGGAAATGGCCCCCAGGCCACTGCCTACCGCGTAAAACAACATATAGACGCCCACCAGCCGGCTATGCGCTTGCGGGCTGGTCCGGAAAATCATGCTTTGATTCGTTACATGCAAAGCCTGACCACCCAGGTCGAGCAGGATGATCCCCGCCACCAATGCCCACAAGGAAGACTCCATCAGCGAAAGCGGCCACCATGCCAGCAGCAGCACCGATAATGCAACTGCACTGGTGCGTTGCGCATGCCCCTGGTCTGACCATCTTCCGGCCTTCGATGCCGCCAGTGCCCCAATGACACCCACCAGTCCGAACGAGCCAATCACGGTGTGCGAGAAATGGTAGGGACTTGCGCTCAGCGGCAGGACCAGCGCACTCCAGAAGACATTGAAGGCGGCGAACATCAGCATTGCCAGCACACCACGCACCTGCAGCACTTTATCATCACGCAGCAAGCTCCACATCGACTTGATGAGTACCAGATACCTCAACCCGTTCGCTTGCACTGGTAGCGCCGGCAGGCGCTTCCACAACGGCCACGCCAGGCACAGCATCATGATCGCCGCACAGAGGTAGACGCCCCGCCACCCCGTGACATCGCTGACCGCGCCCGAGAATACGCGCGACAGCAGCAAACCGATGAACACGCCGCTTTGCGCCGCACCCACTACACGTCCACGTTCCTCTTCTCCTGCGGCGCTTGCCGCATAGGCGATGAGCCCTTGCGTCATGGCCGTACCCAACAGGCCGACCGCCAGCATACCCGCCAAAAGCACATAGGAAGAGCGCGCCAAGCCCACTGTCACAAGCGCACACACCAGGGCAAGCAATTGAATGCCCATCAGCTTCTTGCGCGGGACCTTGTCGCCCAGTGGAACCAGAAGGAGCAAGGCAAGTGCACAGCCCACCTGGGTGGCGGTAACGACACCGCCAACTGCCGCCTGGTTGATCTTGAAGTCGTCAGACAGCGCATCCAGCAAAGGCTGGGCGTAATAGACGTTGGCCACGCTCAAGCCGCTTGCAATCGCAAACAGGAGAAGCAAGCCTTGGGATAAGGGAGGGGAAGAAGTCGCCATGCCATCAACTGGTTCTGATTTAAAACCAGTTGAATGCTATGTCACATGGTTTTAAAATGCAACCACTTTACCATCCATACCAGCCAGGAAGAGCCATGCCAAGTCCAGCGGATCATAACGAAAAACATTGCCCCGTCGCACGTAGCGTGGACGTGGTGGGAGACCGATGGGCGCTGCTGATCGTGCGGGATGCCTTTGATGGGATACGCAGGTTCGGTGACTTTCAGCGTAACTTGTCGGTATCGAAGAATATCCTGGCAGATCGCTTGCGAAAGCTCGTGGACGCCAACATTCTGGAAACGCAGGCGGCATCGGACGGGACTTCATATCAGGAATATGTACTGACCGAAGCCGGCCTCAGGCTGTTTCCACTGGTCGTGGCGCTGAGGCAATGGGGCGAGGCGCATTTGTTCAAGCGCGGTGAGAAACACTCGGTGCTCATCGATATGGAGACCGGAAAGCCGGTGGCCTACATGGCGCCCCTTTCCCGGGATGGAACATACCTGGAACCCGTACGGACACTTGTCAGAAAGGTGAAATGAGTGGCGTGGCAACGGTAACTGCTACAGATTGGCAAAACCACTATTCCGACGTTTGCCAGTTCAAGATCTTCCTTGGTCTACCACTGGCTTTGTTATAACGGCAGACCGGCATGCCAGCCCCCCCAAGAACCGGGCGAGGGCCGTCCAGGCATGCTGAACCGCAAATACAGCGGGCAATCAAGCCTCCAACTCCCTGCGCACAATCTCCGCCCCCGCACTGAGCGCATTGAGCTTCCCCCGCGCCACCTCGCGCGGCAGCGGCGCCATTCCGCAGTTGGTGCATGGATAGAGCTTGTCCGCCTCCACAAACTGCAAGGCGCGGCGTAAGGTCGCCGCCACTTCCTCGGCGCTCTCCACTGCATGATTGGCCACATCGATGGCGCCGACCATCACCTTCTTGCCGCGAATGAGCTCAATGAGATCCATCGGCACGCGCGCGTTGTGGCATTCCAGCGAAACGATATCGATGCTGGAGGCCTGCAACTTCGGGAAGGTCTCCTCGTACTGCCGCCACTCGGACCCCAGCGTCTTCTTCCAGTCGGTGTTGGCTTTGATGCCGTAGCCATAGCAGATGTGCACCGCGGTCTCGCACTTGAGCCCTTCGATGGCGCGCTCCAGGGTGGCCACGCCCCAGTCGTTGACTTCATCGAAGAAGACATTGAAAGCCGGTTCATCGAACTGGATGATGTCCACCCCCGCCGCTTCGAGCTCGCGGGCTTCCTGGTTGAGGAGGGTGGCGAATTCCCAGGCCAGTTTTTCACGGCTCTTGTAGTGGCTGTCGTAGAGGGTATCGATCATCGTCATGGGGCCAGGCAGCGCCCACTTGATCGGCTGGTCGGTCTGGCTGCGCAGGAATCGCGCATCGTCCACGAACACCGGCTTCGGGCGCGACACGGCGCCGACCACGGTCGGCACGCTGGCGTCGTAGCGATTGCGGATGCGCACGGTCTCGCGCTTGGCGAAATCGACGCCGTCGAGGTGTTCGATGAAGGTGGTCACGAAATGCTGGCGCGTCTGTTCGCCGTCGCTGACGATGTCGATGCCGGCATGCTGCTGCTCTTGCAGCGACAGGCGCAGGGCGTCGCGCTTGGCGTCCTCGAGTTCTGCACCTTGCAGCTTCCAGGGTGACCAGAGTTTTTCGGGCTCGGCCAGCCAGGCGGGTTTCGGCAGGCTGCCGGCGGTGGAGGTGGGCAATCGTTTTTTCACGGTGGAAGACCTTGTAGGTGGAGAGATCAATGAGCGTAACTGGCCGACCACTGTTCGAGCATGGCCTGGTAGGGCTTGATGAAGTGTTCCTCGGCAAACCGGCCCTGCTCGACCGCCAGGCGGCTGCGCTCTTCGCGGTCATAGACGATGCGCGTGAGCGAATAGTCCTGATGCTTCAGGCTGGGCTGGTAGGTCTTGCCGGCGGCGGAATTGGCGTTGTAGATCTCGGGGCGATAGATCTTCTGGAAGGTCTCCATGGTGCTGATGGTGCTGATCAGTTCCAGGTTGGTGTAATCGCCCAGCAGATCACCGCTGAAGTAGAACGCCAGCGGGGCCGCGCTGTCAGGCGGCATGAAGTAGCGCACCTTCAGGCCCATCTTGCCGAAGTAGGCGTCGGTCAGCGAATATTCATCCTGCAGGTATTCCACTCCGAGCACCGGATGCTGGTTTTCGGTGCGCTCATAGGTCCGGCTGCTGGCCACGCTCAGGCAGATCACGGGCGGCTTGCTGAAGTGCGCCTGGTAGGCCTGCGACTGCACGAAGCGCTTGAAGAGCTTGCCATGCAGCTCGCCGAAATGCTCCGGCACGCTGAAACTGGGCTGGCCCTTGGTGTGCTCCAGCAGCACGACGCTGAAGTCGTAATCGCGCACGTAGGAAGAAAAGTTGTTGCCGACGATGCCGTCGATACGCTCGCCGGTCCGGTGATCGACGATATTGGTCTTCAACACCTCGATGAGCGGCAGCGCCTGGGCGTGGTCTTCGCCCGCAAAGCCCATCTCGACGGAAATGATGTCCAGTTCCACGGCATAGCGGTCGCCCTTGGGGTTGTCCCAGTGCGCCAGCGCGTTGAAGCGGTTGTTGATCATGCGGAAGGTGTTGCGCAGGTTTTCCTGGCGCTGCGCCCCGCGGGCCAGATTGGCGAAGTTGGTGGTGATGCGGGTGTTGTCGGCGGGACGATAGTCCTCGTCGAAACAGATGCGCTTGATGGCAAATGACAAATCTTTATCCATGATGATCCGGCCCCGTGATTGCTGAACTCAAGTCTGCGCGCTGCCAGGCAGCACCGGCAACGGCTGACTCGATGTGGTCAATGTGTGGAGTGAATTCTATGCGGATGCAATCATGAATAAAAATGATTTGATCTCATCGATCCATTATATTTGCTCATATATCTATTTCGTCCAGCGCCAGGTGTTCCTCGGGCCGACCGGAATCAGGCAGTCAACACCACCTTGCGGCACTCTTCCAGCTTGTCGTTGAAGATCTGGTAACCGCGCGCGGCGTCTTCCAGCGGCAGGCGGTGGGTGATGATGGCTTCCGGACGCAGCCGGCCTTCCTCGATGCTGGCCAGCAACTCCGGCATGTAGTGCTGGACGTGGGTCTGGCCGGTCTTGACGGTGACGCCCTTCTCGAAGATGTCGCCGAACAGGAAACCATGGATGAAGCCGGCATACACGCCCGGCACGCTGATGACGCCACCGCGCCGCACGGAGGCGATGCAATGGCGTAGCGCCTGGCCGCTGCTGCCTTCCAGCTTCAGCGTGGTCATGGCGCTCTCCAGCACGCTGCCCTTGGCCTCGAAACCGACCGCATCGATCACCCCATCCACACCCCGCCCGGCGGTATTGGAGATGATGTACTCGGCCGGATCGACCTGGTCGAAATTGACGGGGATGACGTCGTACTGCTCCTGGGCAAAGCGCAGCCGATAGGCATGGTGATCGACCATGAAGATCTTTTCTGCACCCAGCATGCGCGCCGAGGCCGCCGCCATCTGGCCGACCGGGCCGGCACCGTAGATGGCGATGGTGGAGCCTTCACGTACACCGGCGTTCTTCACGGCCTGATAGCCGGTAGGGAGGATATCGCTCAAGAACAGCACCTGCTCGTCAGCCAGCGGCGAGTCGATGCAAATCGGTCCGACGTCGGCCTTGGGCACGCGCACGTATTCGGCCTGTCCGCCGGGCATGCCGCCATACAAGTGGCTGTAGCCGAACATGGCCGCGCCGGAACGGATGCCCTTGGCATTCATCAACGCGCCGCGGTCGGGGTTGGTGGTTTCGCAGGCGGCGTAGAGGTGCTGGTCGCAGAAGAAACACTGCCCGCAGGCGATCACGAAAGGCACCACGACGCGGTCGCCTTTCTTGAGGCGCTTGACGGCCGGTCCCGTTTCCACCACCACGCCCATGAATTCGTGGCCGAGGATGTCGCCGGCCCGGGTAGCCGGGATCTTGCCCCGGTACAGGTGCAGGTCGGAGCCGCAGATGGCGGTGGCGGTGACCTTGAGGATGACGTCGTCGGCTTCCTGGATGATCGGGTCGGGTACCGTCTCGACCCGGACATCGTGGGCGGAATGGTAGAGCAAGGCGCGCATGGCGTCTCCTTCTCGGCAACGGGTTGATCTTGTTGGGGGGGCGCCTGCTTTACTGCGGCGAACGGGCTTGGTCCTGCACTACGTCGAACTCGGGCTTGGCGATTTCCTTGTTGGCGTTGTCGGTGCTGGTCTCGCGGTTCTCGACGTGGTCGCTGCGCGCCTGGCGGGCGGTGGCGTCCGACGAGGATTGCGCCGGACTGGGGTTGGCCCGGGTGGGGAGTTTGGATTCGATGGCCATGACAGGAGCTCCTGGGTGCGTGAGGGAAAAAGGATGCCAATACAAACGGCCGCGCGCGGCGGCCGTTCGCTAGGCGTCAAGTGGCGCTGGGATGGCATCACTTGCTGTTCTTGTGGCTTTGCTGGCCAGCCTTCACGTGCTGCTCATGCGAGCCGCCCTGGGAAGAGCCGCCAGCGCTGGCCGACTTGCTGCCGCTGCCGGAAGAGGATTCGGAGCCGGGGGAATTCTTGTGGCTCTGCTGTCCTGCCTTGACGTGCTGTTCGTGGCTACCGCCGCGGGTATGTTCGCTAGACATGTGCTATCTCCTTGCTCGGTTGAATAGAAGAGTCGAAGGGTCGTCCTGCTCTGTCAGTGACCCGAAGGCCCGGCGCGGTCAGCCTGCGCTGGCCGCTGCCGTGCGCCTTCGGTATCAAGAGTAGGGAGCTTGGAACAGTGCAGCCATCAGCGAGGCCCGCCATGCAGTGTCGGCCGGCGCTGACGGACACGTCAGTCCGTTTTGATGAGCGCGCAACGGAGCGTCGATTCTGGCATGGACGTCAGAGGACGGCGCGATGGGGTATGCAGGCTGGCCGACATACCGGACCGATCGAGGGCGCTAGGATCATGACTGAATCGCGCATCACGCGTTTCCATCAACATTATTCCTAGCCAAGGAGGACAGCATGAGCGACGCCATCAACAAGCACACCCACGGCGAACACACCTCGGGACCGCAGGACCTGCAACCGCAACCGGCGGGCGAACACAATGCGCACAGCGGCACCAATGAACGCGACCTGCGCGGCGGTGGTGAGCGCTATGCGCCGGGCGACAGCCGCGAGTACGGATCGAAGAACAAGCCCGAGGGAGAGAACTACTCCGACCTGGACCTGCGCGAGAACAGTCCGCAACTGTAATTGCCCGAAGGCATCAGGCACAGCCGCCCGCCCGGTGCAGGCGGCTGGCCGCTTCATTCTTCACGGTCGAATTCGGCCAGCACCATTTCCACTTGCAGGCACTGCAGCTTGAGTTCCTTGATGGCGCGCCGGTAGCGCTTGAAATGCTTGCGGTCAGGCAGCCCTTCGCTACCCTTGCTGAGTCTGACCACGTCATGGACGATCACCTGCAAGATGCCTGCAGCCTGTTCGTGAGAGGCCTTGAGCCGGTTCACGCCCTCGATCAGTGCTTGTTTCTTCTTCATTGTTCTTCCCAGTACAGTAGGCTCAACATCGAACAGGCAATGGAGTGCGTTGCCTGTCGTTTGTTCCGCAGCGGCCCTCCCCATCGCAGTTAACTCATCCATCCCGGCACTGGTTCCAGTCCAGCGCTCATCCATTCCCGGCCCATGGGCGCGACGCGCACCGCGCCTCATCTGCTGCCGCTTTTATCCCCTGTAGCGCTTGTATCGCCGAGCTCCGACGACGATGATGAAAGTTCGTCACAAGGAGAACACGATGAATAGAGAACAGCATTTTCTCAACAGTCTCGACGCCCTGCGTTCGGCAAGCCGACAAGCCAATGATGCACTGGAGAGCGTGGGCGGCATCGAAACCTCGCGCGTAGTGGACCTGAACGACCGCCGCCACGCCATCCATGCGTTCCGTATGCGCCTGGCCGAGATGAAGTGGATGTGCCTGCAGATGGAGATCGTCCTGTCGGAGGCGCCCTTCACCCGCAATGCCTGCAATGACGGTCGCGCATAGGCTCTTCTTCAGTGGTTCTGGCAAGACTGACAGTACTTGCCACCCCTCAGTCGAGCGCTGCACCGATATGGTTGGCGCAAGGGTATCCCTAAGATGAGGACTCGTAGGGCAGTGACGGCCCTGCGGATTTTTCCACCCTCAAGACATCAGGAGATACATCATGGCAAACCAGAACCAAGGCTCGACCAGCAACCGCGGCTTCGCTTCGATGGATGAAAACAAGCAGCGTGAAATCGCCAGCCAGGGCGGCAAGGCCGCCCACGAAAAGGGCACCGCCCACGAGTTCACTTCGGAAGAGGCGCGTGAGGCCGGCCGCAAGGGCGGCCAGAACAGCCACGGCGGCGGCAACCAGGGCGGCAACAACAACGGTTGATTCCGTTAGCTGCATGCCTCTGGCAGAGGACCCTGCGGGGTCCTCTTTCTTTTTCCTCTTCCTTTTTCCTCTCGCTGTTGTTTCTCGCCGCCAGCCCACAGAGACGAGCGCAGCGCCCTGGCTCGGAACTTTCACCCTTCCCCTTCCGCCCCCTGCCCGCCATAGACCGTCCGTACGTTCCTGAGGGAGGTTTCTACATGGCGAACAGCGTGCCTCGTCCGTGCACAGGCAGCTTCCCATGGATGCTCGCCAGCAGCGTGCGCAACTCGGCGCGATAGTCGAGCACCACCGCGCGGTTGCAATACGGGCTCCACGACGGATCGACCACCCCGGACGGTTCCTGGGTGCGCGTATCGGCCGCCGCATTCAGCCGCGTCTGGCGCGCCAGCACCAGACTGGCGCGCAGATCGAGCAGGGTCGAGGCCACCGTCCAGTACTTGCGGCGCGCGCTCCATTCCACGCCACAGGCTGTGCAGATCAGCGCCAGCCGAGCGCGCACGTTCTTGTGTACCAGCGCTTGCGGTCCCTCGCTCCAGGTGCCGCCGAAAAGCAGCGGGCCGGCATGGTTGAGATAGGCTTCCAGGCACAGCGACAGCATCAGCAAGGCCGACAGGAACACCCAGCGCGAGCTGCTTTCATCTTCACCCGCCTTGCGGATGAGCACGTCTGCGCCATGCCAGAGTTCGGCATAGGTCAACGGCGGTTGCGGTGGATCGAAGGGAGCGTCCCGGTCCTGGTCTTGCATGATGGATGGTCCTCATTGATGGGGTACGCGGCAGGGTGTCAGGACAGCGCCGTATCGAGCACCATCATCAGCACGAAGCCGGCGATAAGGCAGCAGGTCGCTGCCAGTGCATCGTGGCGGCGATGCGGATCGGGAATGACTTCGTGGGCCAGCACGAACAGCATGGCGCCGGCGGCGCCGCCCAGCGCCCAGGGCAACAGCGCCGACGACAAGGCCACGACGGCCGCGCCCGCCACGGCCGCCAGCGGCTCGACGAGACCGGAGAGGATGCCGCAGCCGATGGCGTCGGCCCGCGAGTAGCCGATCCCGCGCAGGGCCGTAGCCACGATCATGCCTTCGGGAATATCCTGCAAGGCGATCCCGAAGGTCAGCACCGAGGCCTGCTCGGCCGGCACGCCGCCATAGGCCACGCCCACGGCCAGGCCTTCGGGCAGATTGTGCAATCCCACCGTCAGCACGAACAGCCAGACCCGCCGCAGTGCGGCCTGCCGCGCGGCGTCGTCATGCCCTTGGCCGGCACGCTGCAACAGCAATACCAGCAAGGCGCCGACCACTACGCTGGCGCCGATGACCAGGCTGGCCTGGCCCTGCCCCATGCCGGCAGTGCGCACACTTTGCAAGGCCGGAAGGATGAGCGAGAACACCGACGCCGCCAGCATGACGCCAGCGCCAAAACCGGTGCAGCAATCGGCCATGCGTGCGGAAAAACGGCGCGAGAAAAACAGCGGCAAGGTGCCTGCCGCAGTGGCGGCAGCGGCGGCCATGCCGCCACAGTAGGCGTGCCAGATACGCGTATCGCGTACGCTCCACCAGCCCATGGCCGCACAAACCAGCGTCAGCGCCAACGCCACCATGGGCCAACGGATCGGCATGCGGTGCTCCGCTGCCAGGCCAGCAGCGCCCGCCGGACAAGCGATGGCAGCGATTGTCGCAGAGCTGGGGGCTGATGGCTTGACATCCTCGAACATGGTTCTCCCGGGGCAAAGAGGTAGTGCTGACGTACCGCTGCATGATCGGAGCAGTCTAGCCAAGGCCACCGTGCTATCCCATCGGACTAACACTGAATCACCCGCTCATCGCCCTCTGACGCACACAGCCGCGCTAAGGATGTCCGACATGCCGATGCGCTGCTCGCCACCGGAAGTTTTCCGCAGCGCCCGATGGTATGGATGAGCACCTGCCACCTAGCATCGTCACTGAGCTGGATACTGCGCGGCGATTCTTCCAATCCACTGCGCATGGTCCGGCCACTCCCCAACTCAACGCACTCTCATCCCCAACCCCTACAAGGAGACGGACATGTTTGCCCACAACAAACGCTTGCAATACACCGTGCGTGTGGCTGCGCCCAACCCCGGCCTGGCCAACCTGATGCTGGAACAATTCGGCGGCCCGCAGGGCGAGCTGGCGGCGGCCTGCCGCTACTTCACCCAGGCCCTGGCCGAGGATGATCCCGGTCGCAAGGACATGCTCTTCGACATCGCCACCGAAGAACTGAGCCACCTCGAAGTGATCGGCAATATCGTGGTCATGCTCAACAAGGGCGCCAAGGGCAAGCTCGCCGAAGGCGTGGAAGAAGAAGGCCTGCTCTACAAGGACATCACCGCCGCCGGCAACGACAGCCACGTCACCCAGCTGCTCTACGGCGCGGGTGCGCCGCTGGTCAATTCGGCGGGCGTCCCATGGAGCGCCGCCTATATCGACACCATCGGCGAACCCACTGCCGACCTGCGCTCCAACATCGCCGCCGAAGCGCGCGCCAAGATCGTCTATGAGCGCCTGATCAATCTCACCGATGACCCTGGCGTGAAGGAGGCGCTGGGCTTCCTGATGACGCGCGAGATCGCGCACCAGAAGTCCTTCGAAAAAGCGCTCTATGCCATCCGTCCCAATTTCCCTCCCGGGAAGATGCCGGGCGATCCGCGTTTCTCGCGTGTCTACGTCAACCTCTCGCAAGGGCTGGGCGAGCAGACCGGGCCGTGGAACGACGGCAAGCAATGGGAACGGCTGGACGGTGCCGATGCGCTCACACCGGTCGATGGAGGTGATGGCCAGGCCAGTGTGGAGCTGAGCGCCGAAGAGCAGGCCGTGCTGGACCAGCTGGCCGCCCGCACCGCCTCGGCCCAGGACGGTGAACCGCTGACCGGCGCCGAGCTGGGCTCTTCCGATCCGGAGATGAACCTCAAGGCCAAGAAGCCCTGACTGCCCTGAGCCCGAGCTCCCCCGAAGGCGCAGCGGCCAGGTGCTGCTGCGCCGTCCCACTTACCCAAGGAGATTGCCATGACCACCGATGTCAACGAAAACCTGCTGGCCTGGCTCAAGGACGCCCATGCCATGGAGCAGCAGGCCGAGCAGATGCTCAAGGCCCAGGCCAGCCGTATCGATCACTATCCTGAACTCAAGGCGCGGCTGGAATCCCACCTGCAGGAAACCCTGGGCCAGCAAGAATTGGTGGAAGGTTGCATCAAGCGTCTCAACGGTAGCGCCTCGATGATGAAGGACCTGGCCGGCCGCATGACTGCCTTTGCCCAGGCCGCCGGCGGCATGACCCAGCACGATGAAGTGGTCAAGGGCGCCATCGCTGGCTACGTCTTCGAAAACCTGGAGATCGCCTGCTACACCTCGCTCATCGCCGCCGCCCGCGAAGCCGGCGACACCGAGACCGAACAGGTGTGTACGCAGATCCTGGAACAGGAAAAGGCCATGAGCAGCTGGATGCTCAACCACCTGCCCACGGTCACGCGCGACTTCCTGGTCCGTTCGGCCACGCCCGGGCAGAAGGCCAAGGTATGAACGCGCTGGGTGATGCTGATCGGGAGCACGGCATGCACAACGAGGCAGCCGCCACCGTGGCGGCCTTTCCCTTTGCGTCGCTGGCGCTGGCCGAGAAGGCCTATGCCGCCCTGCGCGAGCGCGGCTTTCCGGCGGACCGGCTGGAGCTGCGGGTGATGGATGATGAAGCGGGCCCGTCCAGCGGTAACTTCATTCTGGAGTACAAGGAAACCGACGTGCATCAGGATAGCAGCTGGATGGACATGGCCGGCAGCCGCGACGATCCCAACGTGGGAGCGGGCCGGCAAGAGGTGTTCTGGTCTTGCGAAGCTCTGCTGCTGGTCACCAGCGACGATCCCCACATCCACAATGCGTTGCAGGAAATCTATCGCGCCAACGGCATGGACTTCGACGCCGCGCACCGCCGGCCACGCTGAATTCAGCCTGCTTGTACGCGGCTGGACCACTGCGCCAGCCAGGGCGCGACATCGGCGGCGGCCATCGGGCGGGCGTACAGGTAACCTTGCCCATACACCGCGCCCAGTTCGCGCAGCACGGCCAGATGCTGTGGCGTCTCCAGGCCTTCCACCACGCACGCCAAGTCCATGTCCAGCGTCAACGCCAGCAGGGACTTGACGATCTTCAGGCTCACCGCATCCTGCCCGATGTCGGCCACGAAGCTCTTGTCGATCTTGATGCGGGTCAGCGGCAGCGCATGCAGGTGGCTCAGGCTGGCATAGCCGGTGCCGAAATCGTCGAGGGTGATGCCGCAGCCGAGCTGGCGCAGCGAATTGATGAGCTGGCGGGTCTTTTCCAGGTCCTGCAGCAGCGCGGTCTCGGTGATCTCCAGATCCAGTCGCGCAGGACAGAATCCGGATTCCCTGATGAGCTTGATGATCTCGGCCATCCCCTCGCTGCTGTTGATGTCATTGGCCGAGAGGTTGAAGGACAGGCGGATCTGCGCCGGCCAGCTGGCGGCGGCGGCCAGCGCCTTCCTGAGCAGGATCACGCTCAACTGGTTGATGATGCCCATGCGCTCGGCCGCCGGAATGAACTCGACCGGCGAGACAGCGCCCTTGACCGTGCTGTGCCAGCGCGCCAGCGCTTCGAAGGCGATCACCTGGCCGTCGTCCAGACGCACGATGGGCTGGAAGAAGACCGACAGTTCACGCTCGAAATCGGCCAGCCGCAAGGCCTGTTCGATGTTGGACTTGCGCCGGATCTGGGCCTTGTCGTGTTCCGAGAAGAGCGTGACCGTGCCGCGCCTTTCCCGCTTGCCCTGGTAGAGCGCGTAGTCGGCATGCTCGTAGAGCGCGGCGGCCTCGCCGGCCATGTCGGGGAAAGTGGCCACGCCTACCGAGGCGGCAATCTGCACCATCGCCTTGTCCAGCACAAAGGGCTGGCGAAGGGTGTGGCAGAGCTGCCGGCCGATCTCCTGCAGGGCCGCATCGCTCAGGTCGCGGTCGATGATGAGTGCGAACTCGTCGCCGCCCAGCCGCGCCAGGTGCAGCGCCGGGTCGCTGCACGCGGCCAGCAGGCGCTGGCCGACCTGCTCCAGCAGGCGATCACCATGGCTGTGGCCATACAGGTCGTTGACCGCCTTGAAGCCATCGAGGTCGAGGATGGCCACGGCGAAGCGCTCCTGCGCACCGTGGGCGCGCGCGCAGATATCGTTGAGCTGGGCAAAGAACTTGCGCCGGTTGGGGATCTGCGTGAGCGAGTCCACATTGGCCAATTGCAGGTTCTCGTCGCTGAGCACGGCGGTCCTGACCTGGGCTTCGACCAGGCGGGTAAAGTCCCGATAGTGACTGTTGACGATGACCAGCATGCCGATGGTGACCAGCACCACATTGAGCGCAGCGGCCACGAAGACGGGGATGTGCGTGGACAGGAAGAAGACCGTGAAGATGCCGTTGACAATCAGGGCCGCCGTCAGCGCCGCCGAGCGCAGGTACATCAGGCAGAAGATGCAGCAGATGACCGTGATGCCCATGTAGAAGGCCACATGCGCCTGGGCATAGGCGTTGCCATAGGGGAAGAGCATGATCGACCACAACGAGAAGCTCAGCGCGATCGGCGCCACCAGCAGGTTGGTCCGGCGCAGCGCCTGAGCCGCCGCGACAGGCGTGGGAACCAGATGGCGGTTGTGCCACCAGAACAGCAGCCGTACCGAACACAGCACGCTGAGCACGGCCGGGAAATACAGCCCCAGCCAGAGCGGAGCCAGGTCGAGATAGGTGTAGGCCAAGGCCCAGCTGTTGATGATGAGGATGAGATACATCATCGGCATCTTGGTCGAGAACGCCTGGTATTGCGCGATCACTAGCTGCGGCCGCCCGTGGTCGACACGCCAGTGATTACGTAACCTGCTCATCAATGAGGAAAGACGCATCTGTGGGATTTTCTGCCGGAAAGCCGTCGCCAGGCGACGGTGCTGGGTCTGTGGACCAAAGGTCAACATTATAACGTCCGGCAAAGCCGGTCCAACTCAGGAAAACCCTGACGGAAAGCGGATTTCCGGCGGGCAACCTCACCTGATGAGCCAATTTCCGGTCAACCATTCCTGTTGCGCAGGATGCAATTAGGCAGCTTGTCCTACAGCATCCTCGCGCAACCTCATCTAAAATCGGCGTAACCAAAAATCAAGGTGCGCCATGTCGACCGCCCTCTCCCCTGATCGCCTGCCGGCGCTTCCGCCCGAGGCGTTTTTTGCGTTGGACCCGCAGTGGCGTTTCGTCTTCCTCGACGGCCCCGCCCAGGCGCTGTTGAACCCGCATGGCCAGGACCTGCTGGGCCGCCCCATCTGGCAGGCCTGCCCCGAGCTGCTGGGCAGTCCGCTGGAAGACTGTCTGCGGGCCGTGCAGGCCGACCAGCACAGCCATGAAGCCGTGCTGATCCATCCGCATCACCAGCCGGGACCGGCCTATGCGGTCTCCTGCTATGCGGGCGCACACGGTCTGTCGGTGAGCCTGCGCGCCATCGCGGCGCAGTCGCCATCAGAACATGGCCAGCAGCAGACGCGCCTGCGCAATGAAGCGGTGGCCGAACTGGCCCGGTTGACCGACGAATCCGAGCGGCGGCGCCGCTTCTACGAAACCTTCTTCGCCACCACCCCCGACCTGGCCTACGCCTGGGACCTGGAGCATCGCTTCACCTACGCCAACCGGGTGCTGTTGCAGATGTGGGGCAAGACCTGGGATGAGGCCATCGGCAAGACTTGCCTGGAGCTGGGCTATGAACCCTGGCACGCCGAGATGCACAGTCGCGAAATCGAACAGGTGCGCGCCACCAAACGCCCGGTGCGCGGCGATGTGCCCTTCAATGGCACGTTCGGACGGCGCATCTATGACTACATCATCTTCCCCGTCCTGGGACCGGATGGCGAAGTCGAAGCGGTCGCCGGCACCACCCGCGACGTGACCGACCGCAAGCACAGCGAAGCGCGCCAGCAGGCGCTGCTGCACCTGGCCGACGCGATCCGCGCCACCGATTCGCCGCAAGACATCGCCAGCGCCGCCGCCCACATCATCGGCGACGCGCTCACGGCGCGCTGGGTGAGTTTCCACACTCTCGGGCCGCAACTGCAGTGCCAGGACCTGGGCCAATGGCGCTTCCATCGCGACAACGATGCCGAGCGTGGACTGCAGGCGCATGCCCGGCGATCACTGCAGCGGGTGCTGGAGCAGGGCCATCCCATGCTGGTGGCCGATGTGTCCAGCGACGCCCGCACTGTCGCGCTGGCCGACGAGCAGCGCGCGCTGGGCGTGGCGTCCTTCATGGATGTGCCGGTGCTGGCGCAGGACCAGCCGGTGGCGCTGGTGCAGGTGAGCAGCGATGCGCCACGCGTCTGGACCGAGAACGAGCTGGCCATCGTACGCGAAGTCAGCGAACGCGCCTGCGCCGCCTTCGAACGCATCCGCAACCAGCGCGCCCTGGCCGAGAGCGAAGCGCGGCTGCGCGCCATCAATGAGTCGCTGGAAGCCGAAGTCAGCGCGCGCACGCGCGAGCTGATGGCCACCGAAGAAGCGCTGCGCCACTCCCAGAAGATCGAAGCCATCGGCCAGCTCACCGGCGGCCTGGCGCATGATTTCAACAATCTGCTGGGCGGCATCAGCGGTAGCCTCGACCTCATGCGTGTGCGTCTGGTGCAGGGACGCGGCGAGGAACTGCTGCGCTACGTCGAACTGGCCTCCCGCAGCACCCAGCGCGCCGCCTCGCTCACGCAGCGGCTGCTGGCCTTTGCGCGCCGCCAGACGCTGGCGCCCAAGCCGACCCGCGTCAATGCGCTCATCAACGGCATGGAAGAGCTGATCCGCCGCACCATCGGGCCTTCCATCGTGCTGGAAGTGGTGGGCGCGGGGGGCCTCTGGCCGACCTTCGTGGATGGTCCGCAACTGGAGAGCGCGCTGCTGAACCTGTGCATCAACGCCCGCGACGCCATGCCCGGCGGTGGACGGCTGACCATCGAGACCGCCAACAAATGGCTGGACGACAAATGGGCGCACGAGCGCGACCTGCCCCCCGGCCAATACGTCTGCATCTCGGTCACCGACAGCGGCGTGGGCATGCCGCCCGATGTGCTGGCGCGCGCCTTCGATCCCTTCTTCACCACCAAGCCCATCGGCGCCGGCACCGGGCTGGGGCTGTCGATGGTGTATGGTTTTGCGCGGCAGTCGGGCGGACAGGTGCGGCTGTATTCGGAAGTGGGACAAGGCACCACGGTATCGATCTACCTGCCGCGCCACCACCACGATGAGGCCGAACAGGACGAGGCCGACGCCTTCGATGAAACGGCTGCGGGCGACGGCAACGGCGAGGTCGTGCTGGTGGTCGATGACGAGGCCTCCATCCGCATGCTGGTGGCGGAGATCCTCAGTGACGCTGGCTATGACGTGCTGCAGGCCGAGGACGGGCCGGGCGCGCTGCGCATCCTGCAATCGAAGCAGCGTATCGATCTGCTCATCACCGACGTGGGCCTGCCGGGTGACCTCAATGGCCGTCAGGTGGCCGACGCCGGACGCGCCGCGCGGCCGGATCTGCACGTACTCTTCATTACCGGTTACGCCGAAAACGCCGCATTCGGCAACGGCCATCTGGAGCCGGGCATGCAACTGATGACCAAGCCCTTCAAGATGGAAGCGCTGGCGCGCCGGGTGCAGAGCATTCTGGAAAGCCGGGTCACGCCGCACTGAGCGGCGCAGGGGCAGATACCGCGCCGCTGCTCAGGCCAAGGGCGCCTGACCGTCCAGGGCTGCGCCCAGCCGCCATGACACCGCCTGCGCCGCGCTGCGCAGACGTTGCGCCACCGCGCCCTCCAGCGCGGTATCGTAGCTGCCGCTACTACCCATGACCGCCATCACCAGCGCCAGTTGTCCGGCGTGATTGAACACCGGCGCGGCCAGGGTATTGATGCCTGGCACCGGATGCCCCAGCGCCTGGTCCATGCCCTGCGCCCGGATCTTCGCCAACTGCGCGGCATAACGGACATGCAGGCTGCCATCGGCATGGCAGACCGATTCCAGCGCGGCCCCTTCCATCCTGATCCCGTCCAGCGCCAGCGCGCCGGCCAACCCATCTGCCGGCGCACAGGCCGCGCACACGCGGCCAATGGCGGTATGCACCATCGACAGCACGGTGCCGATACGCAGACTCACGTGCTGCGGCCGCGAGGATTCCTCCAGCCGTACCACGGTCGGCCCCAGGGGACCTGCCACCGCCAGCGCCACCGACAAACCCGTCTCCTGCGCCAATGCGGCCACCTCGGCCTCGGCTTCGCGCAGCGGCGACAGCCGTTGCAAGGCGGCCAGCCCCAGTTCCAGGCCGAGCGCCCCGGGCAGGAAATTGCCCTGCGCATCCCGCATGAGCAGGCCGATCTTCTGCAAGCTCACCAGGTGCGGAAAGGCCTTGGCCGCCGGCATGCCGGCCAGCCGCGCGAGGTCGCCCAGCGGCAGCGGACGGCCCGCCGCCAGCAGGGCGTCGAGCAACTGGCCGGTGTTGTCCAGCGACTGGATGCCGCGCTGGCCGCGGGCATCGCTATCGGCTGGGGTGTCGTCAGGGGGCAGGTATTTCATGCGGCTTCCTCGTTCAACTGACTGCTGATGCTGGCGATGCAGGCGCGCAACTCGCGTGCGACCGCGCCGCGCCAGCCGGTGTCGATGCTGCCGCTGGGACCGATGACGGTGAGCAGCAGCGACAGGACCTGATCCTGGCCCAGCAAAGGCATGCACAGGCTGGACACGCCCGGACTGGGTGCATCGATGGCGCGCTCCAGGCCACGCTGGCGGATCGCCTCCAGCTCTGCCTGGAACTGCCGGATGCGCGCGCGGCTGGCCTCCGGGTGCTGGCGCTCCCACGTTGGGAGCCACTGCTGGGGCGGCTGGAAGGCGCAGCAGGTACGGCCGGTGGCGGTATCGGCCAGCGCCATGACGCTGCCCACGTGCAGGTTCAGGTGCAAGGGCTTGCCGGCGTGGGCGTAGTGGACGATGGTCGGCCCTTCCGGGGTGGGCAGCGAGACCGCCACGCTGCAACCCGTGGCCGCGCTCAGGTGTTGCGCCTGCGCAATGGCCAGGCGATAGGCCGGCTGTTGCGACAGCCGCGCCACGCCCAGGCGCAGCGCCAGCGGACCGGCCTCATAGTGGCCCTCGGCCGGCGTGCGCTTGATCAGCCCCAGCCGCAACAGGCTCACCAGATAGGTATGGGCTTGCGCCGAGGTCAGGCCGGCAGCGGCGGCCAGCGCCACCAGCGGCATGGGCTGGCGCGCCGCCGCCAGCGCCTGCAGCAGGCGGCCGGCCACTTCCACGCTCTGGATTCCTCGTTGTGTCTTGGCAGGCGGCTGGGGCATCGGCAATTTCCGGTCGTGATCGAAAGGGATAGAAGCGAAAGTCGAAGGCTGGATTCTAATCCACCGCGCAGCTCCCTGATTCCCTCTCTGCCGGCTCGGACGATGCTTCGAGGATTCTCATCGCCCGGAATACAATTAACCACCAGCAAGCGCATTTGATATTGACTAATACAGATCCACTCACTAAGATGTGTTCACCCCGGCCACACCGGGCCACCCAAAAACACACCAGAACCACCACGACGTGGACGGAGACCAGCCCCCAAGGCGCCAGACATTGCCTGCGCTCGTCCCCGCTCCAGCCCGCAACCCGATAGAGAGGTAGCCATGGCCAAGGCCTTTGCATCCCAGGCAGATCTCGAAGCCAAGAAGATCAGCTTCGTCCAACTTTCCGACAACGCCTACGCCTACACGGCAGAGGGCGACCCCAATTCCGGCGTCATCATCGGCGACGACAGCGTGATGGTGATCGACACCACCGCCACGCCGGCCATGGCCCAGGACCTCATCGCGCGCATCCGCGCCATCACCGACAAACCCATCAAGTACGTGGTGCTGTCGCACTATCACGCGGTGCGCGTGCTGGGCGCCTCGGCCTATCTGCAGGAAGGCGGCGAGCAGGTCATCGCCAGCCGCGGCACCTACGAAATGATCGTCGAGCGCGGCGAAGCCGACATGAAGTCCGAGATCGAGCGCTTCCCGCGCCTGTTCGCCGGCGTCGAGACCGTGCCCGGCCTGACCTGGCCGACCATGGTGTTCGAGAAGGAGATGACGATCTTCATGGGCAAGCTGGAAGTGAAGATCGCCCATCTCGGCGCGGGCCACACCAAGGGCGACACGGTGGTGTGGATTCCCAGCCAGAAGGTGCTGTTCTCCGGCGACCTGGTCGAATACGACGCCGCCTGCTATTGCGGCGACGCCCAGCTCGAACAATGGCCGGCCACCCTGGATGCGCTCTCGGCCCTGCAGGCCGAAGCCCTGGTGCCGGGACGCGGCCCGGCCCTGGTGGGCCGCGAACAGGTCGAGCAAGGCATCGCCTACACCCGCGATTTCGTCTCCACGCTGCTGCGCGCCGGCAAGGACGCCGTGGCCGGCAAGATGAGCCTGAAGGAAGCCATGGCGCATACGCGCAGCCTGATGGACCCCAAGTTCGGCCAGGTCTTCATCTACGAGCATTGCCTGCCCTTCGACGTGACCCGCGCCTTTGACGAAGCCTCCGGCATCAGTCATCCGCGCATCTGGACCGCCGAGCGCGACAAGGAAATGTGGAAGGCGCTGCAAGCCTGATGGCGGCAGGAAAGCGAGGAGACCAAGAATGAACCAGAACCCAGCCATCGATTACCAGCAGCAACGCTTTGCCTGGACACCCTGCGCCGAACAGCATCTGCTGGGACATGCGCCGGTGCATCCGGTGGTCATCATCGGCGCCGGCCCGGTCGGCCTGACCTGCGCCATCGACCTGGCCCGGCAAGGCATCGCGGTGGTGCTGGTGGACGACGACGACACCCTCTCCACCGGCTCACGGGCGATCTGCTTTGCCAAGCGCACCCTGGACATCTTCGACCGCCTCGGCTGCGGCCAGCGCATGGTGGACAAGGGCGTGGGCTGGAATCGCGGCAAGGTGTTCCTGCGCGATCAGGCGGTGTACGAATTCGACCTGCTGCCCGAGAGCGGCCATGCGCGTCCGGCCTTCATCAACCTGCAGCAATACTATGTCGAAGGCTATCTGCTGGAGCAGGCGCAGCAGTGGCCCAGCATCGAGATCCGCTGGAAGAGCAAGGTCAGCGCCATCGCCCACCATGAGGACCATGAAGCGCTCACCGTCGACACCCCGCAGGGCAGCTACACGCTCAAGGCGCAGTACGTGGTGGCCGCCGACGGTTCGCGCAGCCCGCTGCGCAAGATGATGGGACTGGAAAGCCAGGGCCATACCTTCCGCGACCGCTTCCTCATCGCCGACGTCAAGATGGACGCCCCCTTCCCGGCCGAGCGCTGGTTCTGGTTCGATCCGCCTTTCCATCCGCAACAATCGGTGCTGCTGCACCGCCAGCCCGACGACGTCTGGCGCATCGACTTCCAGCTGGGCTGGGACGCCGATCCGGTGCTGGAAAAGACGCCCGAGCGCGTCATCCCGCGGGTGCGCGCATTGCTGGGCGAGCAGGTGTCCTTCTCGCTGGAATGGGTCAGCGTCTATACCTTCTCCTGCGTACGCATGGAGCGCTTCCGCCACGGCCGGGTGCTGTTCGTGGGTGACGCCGCGCATTGTGTCTCGCCCTTCGGCGCACGTGGGGCCAACAGCGGCATCCAGGACGCCGAGAACCTGGCCTGGAAACTGGCCCATGTGCTGCAAGGCAAGGCGCCCGACAGCCTGCTGGACAGCTATGCCAGCGAGCGCGAATATGCCGCCGACGAGAACCTGCTCAACTCCACCCGCTCCACCGATTTCATCACACCCAAGAGCGCGGTCAGCCGCGCCTTCCGCGACGCCGTCCTGGGCCTGGCGCGCGAGCATGCCTTCGCCCGCCGATTGGTCAACAGCGGCCGCCTGTCGCTGCCGGCCACGCTGGACGACTCGCCGCTGAACACGCCGGACCAGGCCGTCGCGCCAGAGGCTCTGGCCTTCACCGGCCCGATGCGGCCCGGCGCGCCCTGCTGCGATGCGCCCCTGCTGCAGGCAGGCCAGCCGGCCTGGCTGTTGCCGCAACTGGGTGACCAGTTCGTGCTGATGATCTTTGCCGCGCCAGCCCAGTTGCCCGCCGCTACGCGGCATGCACTGGCGGCGCTGACCCAGCCTGGGGCACTGAAACTGCTCTTCATCAGTGCGCAAGCCGCCACGCAAGAGGACGAACGGGTGCTGCAGACGCTCGCTGGCCAAGCCATCCAGGTACAGGACATCGACACCCTGGCAGCCCAGCGCTACGACGCCCGTCCTGGCAGTTGCTACCTGATCCGTCCTGACCAGCACGTCAGCGCACGCTGGCGCAGCACCGACGCGACCGATGTCGCACAGGCGCTGCTGCGCGCCACCGGACATGCCACCGGCGCGACCCAGGCGCTGGCGGCGTAAGGACAAGGTAAGCCTAAGGCAAGACCGACCAACAACATCAACACACCGGAGACCTGCATGACCCTCAACACCGAACCCAACCTGAGCCGCCCGGACGACTTCTACGAAGCCCTCATCGACATGCATCGCGGGCTGGACGATGAGGCCAGCCAGGCCGTCAATGCACGTCTGATCCTGCTGCTGTGCAATCACATCGGCGGCCACGAAGTGCTGCTCGACGCCATGCGCAGTGCCCGCGCCGGCGTCGCCCCGCCCCTGGCTGAAGCGGCCTGAACGGTGCGCACGGCCATGCATCAGGCCGTGCCACCAGCGAATTTCACCTCAACGATATCCACAAGAGCGCCCCAGGCGCCGACCCAACGGAGACAACCATGATGACCCCATCCCCGGCCGGCGCGACGCTGTCCGCCGCCCCCAGCCTTGCCAGCCAGGCCGAAGACGCGATCTACCGCAAGGTCTGGCTGCGCATCATCCCCTTCCTCTTCATCTGCTACGTGGTCTCCTTCCTGGACCGCATCAACATCGGCTTTGCGCAACTGCAGATGAAGCAGGACCTGGGCTTCAGCGACGCCATGTATGGCCTGGGCGCAGCCGTGTTCTACGTCGGCTACGTGCTCTTCGAAGTGCCCAGCAACATGGCCCTGGCGCGTTTCGGCGCGCGCCGCACCTTCTCGCGCATCATGGTGCTGTGGGGACTGGCTTCAGTAGGCATGATGGCCGTGAGCGATGCGACGCACTTCTATGTGCTGCGCTTCCTGCTGGGCGTATTCGAGGCGGGATTCTTCCCCGGCATCGTGCTCTATCTCAGTTACTGGTTCCCGGCCCGCCGCCGTGCGGCGGTGATGGCCATCTTCTTTGCCGGCGTGGCCGTGGCGGGGGTGCTGGGGGGACTGGTCTCGGGCTGGATCATGCGTGACATGGCCGGCGTGATGGGGCTGTATGGCTGGCAATGGATGTTTGCCATCGAGGGCGCACCGGCGGTGGTGCTGGGCCTGCTGGCGATCTTCCTGCTGGCCGACGGGCCGGCCCAGGCCAAGTGGCTCAGCCCCGAAGAACGCAGCTTCCTGCAAGCCCGCCATAGCCAGGAAGCGCTGCGCACCCACCATGTCAGCGCCCATTCGCTGGCCGCGCTCAGGCAGGCACTGTCGCATCGCACCACCTACCTGTTCGCCTTCATCTACTTCGCCCTGACCTGCGGCTCGCTGACGCTGAACTTCTGGATGCCGCTGATGATCCGCGACTTCGGCATCAAGGACGTGGTCGAGGTTTCGCTCTATAGCGTCATTCCCAACGCCATCGGTGCGGTCGGCCTGATCCTGATCGCGCGCCGGTCCGACCGCCGCAATGAGCGTCACGGCCACTTCGCCGTCTGCACCACCGGCGGCGCGCTGGCGCTGGCGGCGCTGACGCTGCATCCCTCCAGCTTTGCGGTCTCGCTGGCCCTGCTGTCGGTGGCGGCGGTGCTGATCTTCGCGGCCCTGCCCATCTTCTGGTCGCTGCCGCCGGGCCTGTTGCCCGCGCAGACCATCGCCCCGGGCATCGCCTTCATTTCCAGCGTGGGCATTACCAGCGGCATCGTCAGCCCCTGGCTGATCGGGCTGGTCAAGACACGGACCGGCAACATGGATATCGCGCTCTATATCCTGGCGGGCTTGTTGTTGCTCAGTGGATTGGCGATGTGGAGCCTGATTCCGAGGAAGGCGTCTCCCGAAGGCTCATACAAGCCCACCTGAAACCTAGCACTTCGTCGAGCGACTCAAGCTGTCCCGCCCACGCGGGACAGCTTGTTTATCGCCCGCTGATTGAATCGATCCGAATCGTCTCGCCGTCTTGATCAATAACGGTCAGTCTAGCTCGCGACCAACGGGACTCAAATGCAACCATGACGCCGTTTCCGGACTGTCGGGTGCAAACAGATCGCATTGGCGCACAAGTTCCGCCAGACAGAAGCGAGGCCGTGCAGGCAAGGAGCCAAGTATCCATCCATGATGAGATGAACGCTGCAGGTCCAGCGTCCCGCCTGTTCCTGGTTTCAGACCCAATTTCTCCATATCAGCAATATTCAGGTGGATCGCAGGTTCACCATGAGTCAACAGTACTTTCAGTTTCATTCTCTCTCCGATTCAGATTAATTCGGCCTAGCGCCGCGGCTATCCGTTAAGCGGAACTCCTTCAGGCCGAGAAACAAATTTCAGCATCCGGCATGCTGGTCAACAAACTGTCAGAATTTGTTGTTACAGTTGCGCCGCCAGTCCTCGGGGGACGCCTGGTCCGACCGATCAGGCCAGACCGGCCCGCAACCACCTGAACACTCCTTGCCCAGCCACCACCGCCATCCCGCCTCGCCGACATGAAAATGAAGACCACCTCGCCGCAACTGACGGCCTATGAAGAAGTCAAGCCTGGCTTCGGCTGGATCGATGCGCTGGTGCTGGCGGTGCTGTTCGGCCTGCTGTGGAGCGCGCTGCACTTCGGCAAGGGTATGCTGGTCCACTTCGATCCATCCGACCAGTTGGAGGTGGACAGCTCGCCGGCCATGATCCCCTATTACGCCGGACGCACGCTCTTGCGCATGTGGATCGCCTTCGCGTTTTCGTTATTCTTCGCCATCGGCACCGGCTACCTGGCCGCCAAGAACCGCCGCGCGCGCGCCCTGATCCTGCCGGCGCTGGACATCCTGCAATCGGTGCCGGTACTGGGCTTCCTCTCGGCCACCGTGGCCGGCTTCATGGCGCTGTTCCCGGGTAGCCTGATGGGCGTGGAATGCGCGGCCATCTTCGCCATCTTCACTGGGCAGGTGTGGAACATGGCCTTCGGCTTCTATCACTCCATGGTCACCATCCCGACCGACATGCAGGAAGCCGCCACCACCTATCGCCTCACCGCCTGGCAGCGCTTCCGTACGGTGGAACTGCCGGCCTCGGCGCACAGCCTGATCTGGAACTCGATGATGTCCTTCGGCGGCGGCTGGTTCTTCGTGGCGCAGAGCGAGGCCATCAGCGTCATGAACAAGGACCTGAAGCTGCCCGGCCTGGGTTCCTACATGGCCCAGGCCATCGACCAGGGCGACCATACGGCGGCGCTGTGGGCAGTCATCGCCATGCTGGCGCTGATCCTGGTGAGCGACCAGCTGGTCTGGCGGCCGCTGTTGGCCTGGGCCGACAAGTTCAAGATCGAACTGACCGAATCGACTTCGCCGCCCACTTCCTGGGTCTATGACCTGCTGCGCGGTTCCTACGTCTTCACCTGGCTCGATGAGAAATGCTGGCAGCCGCTGGGCGACTGGCTGGCGCGCCATCGTCCGAGCACCTCGGCCGCACCGACACCGGCCCGCATCACCCGCGAACGCTGGACCAAGCGCGTGATTACCGGCCTGATCTGCGGCCTGCTGATCTTCGAAGCGCTGCGCGGCCTGGTGGCGGCCATCGATGCGCTGCATGGCGCGATGAGCTGGAGCCTGTTCGGCCACATCGTCTGGCTGGGCTTCCTGACCATGCTCCGGGTGCTGGCCATGACGGTGGTGGCCACCCTGATCTGGACCCCGGTGGGCGTGTGGATCGGCTCCAAGCCGAACATCGCCCGCTTCGCCCAGCCGCTGGCGCAGATCGGCGCATCCTTCCCGGTCAACATGACCTTCCCGCTGGTGGTGGGCTGGTTCGTGGCCGGCAACGTGAGCATGAACTGGGGCAGCATCCTGTTGATCGCCATGGGCACGCAGTGGTACATCCTCTTCAACGTGATTGCCGGGGCCATGGCCATTCCCAATGACCTCAAGGAAGCCGCCCGCATGTACGGCCTGTCGCGCTGGAACCTGTGGAAGACGCTGGTCCTGCCGGCCATCTTCCCGTTCTGGGTGACCGGTGCGTGTACCGCCGCTGGCGGCGCCTGGAATGCCTCCATCGTGGCCGAACTGGCCAGTTGGGGCGATGTCTCGCTCAAGGCCGATGGCCTGGGCGCCTATATCTCGGCGGTCACCAAGTCCGGTGATACGCCTCTCATCATCGCCAGTATCGGCGTGATGTCCATGTTCGTCGTGCTGATGAACAAGTTTGTCTGGCGTCGCCTGTATGCCTTCGCCGAACGCCGTTTCCGTCTCGATTGACCTTGAGCCACGCCATGACCATGACTTCTCCGCAACAACGTCCCGCCGTCGCTGAACTGTGCGCCGTCAGCAAATCCTATAACACTGCCGGCGGCCACGAGCTCAAGGTGCTGGACAATATCGACCTGGCCGTCCACGAAGGTGAACTGCTGGCCCTCTTGGGCCAGTCCGGCTCGGGCAAGTCCACCATCCTGCGCTGCCTGACCGGCCTGGTGGAACCCAGCTCGGGCCACACCATGGCTGCGGGCAAACCGCTCTATGGCGTCAATCGCGATGCCTCGGTGGTGTTCCAGACCTTCGCGCTCTACCCGTGGCTGACGGTGGAACAGAATGTGGCCGTGGGCCTGATGTCGCACAACCCGACCCGCGAAGAACGCGATGCGGCGGTGGACCGCGCCATCGAACTGATCGGCCTGGGCAACTACCACAGCGCCTATCCACGCGAGCTCTCGGGCGGCATGCGCCAGCGCGTGGGCATTGCGCGGGCGCTGGTGTCCAAGCCCAAGCTCTTGTGCCTGGACGAAGCCTTCAGCGCCCTGGACGTGCTGACCGCGGAAAACCTGCGCCAGGAACTGATCAGCCTGTGGCGCGCGCCGGACAGCGGCCTGACCTCGATCTTCATGGTTACCCACAACATCGAAGAGGCGGTGGAAATGGCCACGCGCATCGTCGTGGTGTTCCCGCGTCCGGGCCGCCTGGGCCTGGTGCTGGACAATCCGCTGCCCTATCCGCGCGATACCAAGAGCCCGGAATTCCAGCGCCTGGTCAACATCATCCACGAAGCCATCACCACCCTCACGCTGCCCGACCTGCCGCCGGAAGTGCATGTACCGGGCGAACCGATCTCGCGCGGACGCAAGCGCATGGAGTCGATCCCGCTGATCCCGGTGGGCCAGATCCTGGGCCTGATGAGCCTGTTGCACGACGAGCCGGAACTCAACAACATCTACGACATCTCCGACGAGATCGGCAAGGAATTCGGCGAGACCATCGCTACCGTGAAGGCGGCGGAAATCCTGGAACTGGTGGATACGCCCAAGCAGGAGGTCTACCTGACCGACCTGGGCCGCCGCTTCGTGGCGGCCGACCGCCAGGGCCAGCGCGCCATCTTTGCCGAGCAGGTCTACAAGCTGCGCATCTTCCACATCATCCTGGCCTTGCTGGGCGAGGCCGAGGAAATCGAGGCAGAGCGCGTGTTGAAGGACATCGGCAGCGCGCTGCCCTACGACAATCCCGAAAAGACCTTCGAGACCATGATCGCCTGGGGCCGCTATGCCGGTCTGATGGACTACAACGCCAAGACCGGCATGGTCTTCGTACCCAAGGATGAGGATGACGAAGACGGCGCTTCCAGCTGATCCGAACTGAGCTGATCTGTGCGGATCCGGCCTGAGCGGATCTGCACAGCGAAGAATGTTCTCTTCAACGCAGCGCCGGCATCCCCGGCGTGCGCGCCAGCGGCGCCTGTTCCAGCGGCGCGGCCAATGATCGGTCCTGGCGGATCTTGAACACCGAGACCACCTTCAGCAAACTGCTGGCCTGCTGCGACAGTGATTGCGCGGCGGCGCTGGCCTCTTCCACCAGGGCGGCGTTCTGCTGGGTCACCTGGTCCATCTGCACCATGGCCGTATTGATCTGCTCGATGCCGCTGCCCTGTTCCTGGGTGGCGGTGGCGATGTTGTTCATGATCTCGCCGAACCGTTGCACCGAGGCCACGATCTGGGCCATCTGCTGGCCAGCATCGCTGACCAGCTGCGAGCCGGCCCCGACGTGCGACATCGATTCGCCGATCAGCTCCTTGATCTCCTTGGCCGCCACCGCACTGCGCTGGGCCAGCGAGCGCACTTCGGAGGCCACCACCGCAAAGCCGCGTCCCTGCTCACCTGCACGTGCAGCTTCCACCGCCGCATTCAACGCCAGGATATTGGTCTGGAAGGCGATGCCTTCGATGACGCTGATGATGTCGGACATCTTGCTGCTGCTGGCGGTGATCCGGTCCATGGTCTGCACCACGCGGTCGAAGGCCTGGTTGCCCGCAGCTGCAGTCTCGGAAGCGCCACCCGACAGGCGTAGCGCCTCGCCGGCATGCTGGGTGTTCTGGCGCACGGTGGTGGTCAGCTCTTCCATGCTGGCGGCGGTCTCTTCGAGAGACGCAGCCTGCTCTTCGGTGCGCTGCGACAGGTCGAAGTTGCCCTGGGCGATCTGGCCGCTGGCCACCGAGATGGTCTCGGCGGCGGACTTGATGCCGTGTGCGATCACGTTCAACTGGTAACGCATCTGTTCGATCGAGGCCATCAGGCTAGAGCTGTCGCCCTCGCGCACGCGCACCGTGGCGGTCAGGTCGCCGCTGGCGATGTCACGCGCGACGGCTTGCGCCTCGGAGGGTTCAGCGCCGAGCTGGCGCAGGATGCTGCGGGCGATCAACGCCGAGGCCGCCACACCGACCAGCAGCGCGGCCAGCGCCGCCGCCAGCGTCACCATGCGCAGCCATGCATAGGTGCTGCGCGCGCTGGCGGCAGCTTCATCGTTGAGCTGGTCCTCGAACTCCGCCAGCTCAGTGAGCGACTTGATCCAGGCCTGCTGCTTGGGGCGCACCTGGGTGATGAGCACCTTGCCCGCCTCGGCCGCCTTGTTGTCCAGGCCCAGCTGCACGGCCTTGGCCATCAGCGGCAAGGTCGCGGCCTCATCGTTCTTGATCTGCACCAGCAACTGCCGCTCGCGCTCAGTGGTGGCGGCTTCGGTGGTGAACATCTTGTCCAATGCGGCATACGCATCGGCATACAATTTTTCCTGGCGCGCCAGGGTCTGCGCTTCCACCTGCATGTCGGCCTGCTCATCGAGCAAGGCAATGTTGCGGATAGCCAATGCGCGCTGACTCAGCGCATTGCGCAAGGCAGTGACCAGCTTGATCTCGGCATTGTTGACGTTGGTGATGTCGGTGAGCGCATCATTGACGCGCGCCATGCCATATAAACCCAGTGCGGAAATGCTCAGCAGAAATATCAGGATGAGGCCAAAGCCCAATGCCAGCCTGGTGACGACTTTCAAATTGCCCATAATGTGCCCCCTGTAGGATATCCTCCGGCCGATCCCATGATGAGGCCGGAGAGAGTTTGACGGAGCTTGTCGGGAGACGGACTGCAAAACCTGCCTGCTTGAGACTGGCGTCGGGGTGGTTTGCGTTGTGATGGTTATTGTTGCAAATGTGGCAGAAAGAACGCCGACAAGCAGGAGCCAGTCTATGCCTCTGCCGGTTACGCCAAAGCGATGATTAGCGAGGCTTTACGGGTTCTCTAAAATCTAGATTTTACGTACATTTCAGTTTTGTCCATACATTCGGCGGCGCTGACGTTTTCTGCACCATCGCCCGCAAAAGCTCATCAGGCGGGCGATTCAGCCTTGCGACGCAGACGGCTGGCGCTTACTGCCGTCGCCAGCGCCGTGGCCGCTGCCGCGAGCCACAATGCGATACGGATCGCCTCGCCATCTTGGATGGGATTCATCTGCAACGCGCCCTGCGCCACGGCGGCGGCGGTATGCACGGCCAGGATCACGCCCAGCAGCGCCGCCCCCAGGCATTGCCCGAAGGTACGCATGATGGCCAGCACGCCGGAGGCATTGCCGCTGCGCTCGCGCGACACATTGCCGAGCATCTCGCGGTTGTTGGGGCTCTGGAAGAATCCGAAGCCCATGCCGCAGACCAGTGCGCGCCAGCCGATATCCCAAGGCTGGGCCTGATCGGGCAGCAAGGCCAGCAGCACCAGCCCCAGCGCAAAGAGCGCTAGCCCCAGGCTCGACAGCAGCGCCGGCGAATGGCGGTCGGCCAGGCGGCCGGCATGGGGCGCGACCAGCACGATGCCCAGCGGCCAGGGCGTGAACAAGGCGGCCGATTCGAAGGCCGTGTAGCCATAGGCGTTCTGGAACAGGAAAGGCAGGGCCACGAAGGCAATGCCCTGTCCCACGAAGGAAGCCAGCGAGGTCAGCGCGGCCAGCGAGAAACGCGGGTTGGCAAAGATGTCCAGCGGCAACAATGGATCAGCGGCACGACGCTGGCCGCGCACGAAGGCCAGGCCAGCCAGCAGCGCCGTGGCCGCATAGGCGGCGGCGGTGAAGGCGGCCCCGCTGCCCTGGCCGGGTTCGGCGAAACGCGCGCAGGTGTCGGCGCCCATGATCAGCGCCCCCATCGCCAGGGCCGACCAGAGTGCGCCGGCCAGATCGAAGGCGGCCTGGGCCGGCTTGCGCGTATCCGGCACGGCGTTCCAGGCCAGCCACACCGCCAGCACGCCCAGCGGCACATTGATGGCGAAGATCCATTCCCAGCCCAGCGTGGCCAGCAAGGTGCCGCCCAGCACCGGCCCCACTGCCGTGCTGGCAGCGACCAGCACGGCATTCAGACCAAGGATGCGGCCCAGCAGACGATTCGGGAAGATGGTGCGATGGATCGCCGGCGCAATGCTGAGCATGGCCGCGCCGCCCAGTCCCTGCAGGATGCGCATGAGGATCAGCAGCGTCACCGAGCCCGACAGCGCACAGCCCAGCGAGGCCAGCGTGAACACTGCCAGCCCGGCGCGGAACTGGACGCGAAAGCCGATGCGCGAGGACAGCGCCGCGAAGGCCGCCAGGGTCATGGCCGTGGCCAGCAAGTAGGCATTGGCCACCCAGATCGACACGGCTGCCGAGGTCTGCAGGGCCTGGCTGATCTGGGGCAGCGCGACGTTGATGATGGTGCCGTCGAAGACCGCCATGGTGGTGGCGGTCATGACGGCCAGCATGGCGCGGCGGCGTTGCTTGCCGGGCAAGCCTTCATCGTTGGGGTGGTCGGAGAACAGTTCCATGGTGGGGATCGGCAAAAAGCGGGACAGGTCTTCACTATAGCCATGCGGCAGACAAGGCGGAAGACGCATGGCTTGCAATGGATCATTGCATGCGACGCCATGTCTGGCGTGATCGTGCTAGCATCCCCGTCATGACCGGAACCGACCTGAACCTGCTCATCGCCCTAGATGCCCTCATCGCCGAAGCCAGCGTGGCCGGGGCCGCGCGTCGGCTCGGCCTGAGCGCCTCGGCCATGAGCCGTACTCTCACGCGGCTGCGCGAAGCCACCGGCGACCACCTGCTGGTGCGCGCCGGACGCCAGATGGTGCTCACCCCCTGCGCCGAAGCGCTGCGCGAACGCGTGCGTAATGTGGTCCACGAGGCGCGTTCCGTGCTGCGCCCGTCGGTGCCGGAGCTGGACCTGAGCCGGCTGGAGCGCGACTTCAGCATCCGCGCCAACGATGGTTTCATCGAAGCCCTGGGCGCCCAGCTGATCGAGTCCGTGACCGCAGAGGCGCCGCTGGTACGGCTGCGCTTCGTGCCCAAGGTGGAGCGCGGGCCGGTGCCGCTGCGTGAAGGCAGCGCCGACCTGGAGATTGGCGTGGCCAGCGAGATGGGACCGGAGGTACGCCTGCAGACGCTGTTCCGCGATCGCTTCGTGGGAGCAGTGCGCACCGGCCATCCGCTGGCAGCGCTGCGCCGGGTCAGCGCCGAACGCTATTGCGCCTTCGAACACGTCAGCGCTTCGCCGCGCGGCATCGCCACCGGCCCGTTGGACGAGGCCCTGGCCGCGCAAGGATGGGCAAGAAAGATCGTGGCGGTGGTGCCGAGCTTTCCCGGTGCGCTGGCCGTGGCGCGCACCTCGGACCTGGTGACGATGGTGCCGGGAACGTTCATCACCAATGGTGGCGCAGCCCGCAAGGATGGCAGCGCCGCCGGCATCCATGTATTCGAACTGCCACTGCCGCTGCCGCCCATTGTCATTTCGCTGATGTGGCATCCACGGGTGGAGTTGGACCCGGCGCATCGCTGGCTGCGCGACAAAGTACGCGCCATCTGCGCACCGCTGGCGCAACGCCGGCCCGGCAAACCCTAAATTTTGTATCAGGAAACGCCCATGCAATTGCAAGCCATCCATCACGTCGCCCTGATCTGTTCCGACTATGCCGCCTCCCGCGCCTTCTACGTCGACCTGCTGGGCCTGCGGGTCGTGGCCGAGCATTACCGCGAGGCGCGCCAGTCCTGGAAGCTGGACCTGGCCCTGCCTGCCGGTGGACAACTGGAACTGTTCTCCTTTCCCGCGCCACCGGCGCGGCCTTCGCGGCCCGAGGCCTGCGGCCTGCGCCATCTCTGCTTTGCCGTGCAAGACGTGGCCGCCGCCAAGGCCTGGCTGGAATCACAGGGCGTGGCGGTGGAAGAGATCCGCGTCGATGAATACACGCACAAGCGCTTCACCTTCTTCGCCGATCCCGATGGCTTGCCGCTGGAGCTGTATGAGCAGCCGGTAGCGTGATGGTGCAGAAAACGCCAACATAAATAACGCCGCGTGAGAAGCTCACGCGGCGTCGATTTTCCTCTTCAGCCTGGACCGCCGCGCCAGCAACGGGAAAGAGCCCACAGGCTCTGCGCCGAGGCCAGCGCGGCGCGATCACATCAGAAGTCCACCTGTGCCGATAACACCAGCGTACGACCTGCGCCGTAGCCGGCATAGCTGTTCTGCATGATCCAGTAATGCTTGTCGAACAGGTTTTCCAGGTTGGCGCGATAGGTGATGGTCTGGCCGCCCAGCCGGCTGGTGTAGCGCGCGCTCAGGTCCATGCGGGTCCAGCCTGGCACCTTGACGGTATTGGCGTCGCTGTACCAGCTCGCGCCGGTGTTGATGATGCGCGTATTGAGCGCCAGGCCCTGCAGCCACGGGGTATCCCAGTCGGCCCCGAGGTTGAAGTTGTGCTTGGGCACGGCGCCGATCTCCTTGCCGTCATTGGTGCCACCGACGGTATGCGACTGGCGCGTCTCGAAGAAGGTCCCGCTGGCCAGGAGACGCAAGCCGCGCTGCACTTCGCCATAGGCTGACAGCTCCAGCCCGCGCACGCGCGCGCGGCCATCCTGGGTGGCGAAGGTCTGCGAACCGAGCACGGCCGTGGAGCTGTTGGCGCGTTCGATCTGGAACACCGCTGCGGTAGTGGTGACACGCCCCCAGTCGAGCTTCACGCCGCTCTCGTACTGCTTGGTCTTGTAGGGCGCAAAGGCCTGGCCGGCATTGGCGTACTGCGCGCCGGCAAAGCCGCCCGCCGACAGGCCGGCGGTGTAGTTGGCATACAGCGAGAGGTTGTCCAGCGGCTTGACCACCACGCCCAGCACCGGCGAATAGCCGATCTTGTTGCTGCTGGAGCTGGTACTGAAGCTGTTGCTATAGACCTGCTGGCGGCGCAGGCCGCCGGTGAGCAGCAAGCGACCATCGGCGATGGACACGGTGTCGGTCAAGGCCAGGCCGCTCAGGCGCGTCTGGCTCTGCGGCAGGGGCTCGCCACGGGCGGCGGTGACCGGGGCCAGCGGCGCGGGGTGATAGAGATTGGAGGCCACGCCGGTGGCGTTGACGAAGTAGAAGTAGCTGGTCTGCTGGTCCAGCGTATTGGCCGCCACGCTCAAGGTATGCTGCACCGGTCCGGTGGCAAAGCGCGCACGCAGACCCACATCGGCCGAGGTGCTGACGACCTTCTGGTCGTAGTAGCCATTGCGCACCGAGGTCGCGCCATCCAGGCCGGTGATGGTGGCGCTGGGGAAGCTCTGCGCCGTCGCGCCTTCGTGATAGCCGATTGCCCCATAGGCAGTCAGTTGCTCGGTGAGATCGTATTCCAGCCGGGTGGCCACGACCTTGTCGTCGATCTGCAGGGTGTTGCCGGGATAGAGGTTGCTGTCGCCCGCCGGGGCCGACGGCATGCTGGTGGTGCCGATGCTGAACTGCGGACGGAAGTTGCGGGTGTCTTCGTGCTGGGTGTAGGCGTCCAGGGTCCAGCGCAGCTTGCGCCCGGTGTAGTCCAGCGCCAGCGAGCCCATGCTCTGCTGCTGGCGGTTGTCGGCCACGCTGGTGCGCCCATCGGCATAGAGCGCATTGACGCGGATGCCCCACTCCTTGTCCTGGCCGAAACGCCGGCCGATGTCGCCCTGCAGGCCCAGCTGGGCGCTGCCCACATAGGTCGCGGTGAGGCTGGAGACCGGCTCCTCGCCAGCGCGCTTGCTGACCAGGTTGATCGCGCCACCCACGCCGCCGGCCGGCCCCATGCCATACATCAGGGTGCCGGGTCCCTTGAGCACTTCCACCCGCTCCAGCATGGCAGTGGACATGCGGCTCAACGAGACCAGTCCATAGAGGCCATTGAAGCCGGTGTCATTGACCGACACCGGCAGGCCACGGATCTGGTAGCTGTCACCGAAGCCGCCATCGCCGTTGGTATTGCGCACCGAGGCTTCGCTGGTGATGACATCGCCCACGGTACGGGCTTGCAGGTTCCTGATGCCTTCGGCAGTGTAGTTCAGGGTCGAGAAGGGGGTATCGAGCACATCCTGCGTACCCAGTACGCCCAGGCCGCCGCCGCGCGCCACCTGGCCGCCGGCATAGGCTGCGGGCAGGCCGTTGTCACTGCTGCCGGTGACGGTCACGGTGGGCAGGCTGGCGTCCTGGGGCGTGCCGCTGTCCTGGGCGAATGCGGCCGGCGCGGCCAGCAATGTCCCCACGACCAGCAGGCGCGCGGCTTGCGCGACGGCGGTGGGACGGGTGCAAAGAGGGGAAGAAAACTCGCTGGACTGCCAGTGGCGCTGTGCCTGCCGCATGGTGCTTACCTTTCGGATCGATGAATGATGGAGAAGATGGGGATACACTTCCGGATGCAAAAAAGAAGCGTTCTCATCTACATTGACCCTCGACTTCCGAAAACGGATCAGCCCGTTGCAAAAAATCTTCTGTCGGCACCGCCACGCCAGCCCCGCGGGCATTGCTATACTCGCGCTGCCCCTGCCCCTCAGGCCAAGCTCATCACTCCATGACCATCCAGACCAAAGCTTCCGCCCTCTCCCGCTTCAATTCCACTACCCTGCTGGGCGCTGCTGTCGCGCTGGGCATGCTCTATTTCGGCCGCGAGATCCTGGCGCCGCTGGCGGTGGCCGGCATTGCCAGCCTGATCATCCTGCCGCTGGTGCGCAAGCTCGATGCGCTTGGCCTGAACCGCGCGGGGGCGGCCATCGTCTCCGTGCTGCTGGTGGGCTCCTGCCTGGTGGCGCTGGCGGTGGTGCTGGCCTTCCAGCTGGTCAGCGTCACCAGTGACCTGCCGCAGTACCGCGAAGCCATCCAGGACAAGGTGGAAAGCGTGCGCGCCATGACCGAGCGCCCCTTCGCGCGGCTGGAAGCCGAACTGAGCGCGGTGATTCCGCAGCCGGTGCCGGAAACCGCCCGTAGCGGCAAGAAGGCCAGCCATGCCGCCGCCACTGTGCCGGCGCCCGCGGCCGAAGCCGATACCCGCATGTCGGTGCGAGGGGCGATCAAGCGCCTCTTTGCGCTGGCCTGGGGACCGATCGGCCAGGCCGGTATCGTGCTGGTGCTGCTGGTGTTCATCCTGCTGGAGCAGGAATCGCTGCGCGAGCGCTTGATCCGCCTGGCCGGCCTCACCGAGATGAGCCGCACCATGCAGGCGCTGGGGGATGCGGCCGAAGGGGTGTCGCGCTTCTTCTTCTCGCAGTTCCTGGTCAACCTGGGATTCGGCCTGATCATGGGCGCGGTGCTGGCTGCGGGCGGCGTGCCGCATGCGGTGCTGTGGGGCACGCTGGCCGGCGTGCTGCGCTTCGTGCCTTACCTGGGCGCGCTGGCCTCGGGGGTAATGATCGCCATCTTCATTGCGGCCATCGATCCGGGCTGGTGGCTGGCCTTGTCCTTCCTGGCCTTCTATGGCTGCCTGGAAGTGATCGTGGCCAACTTCATCGAGCCGCGCATCTATGGCCATAGTTCGGGACTGTCGCCATTGGCGGTGATCGTCTCGGCGCTGTTCTGGGGCACGCTGTGGGGACCCATTGGCCTGCTGCTCTCCACCCCGTTGACGCTGTGCCTGGTGGTGGCGGGACGCCACGTCGCCGCGCTGGAACCCATCAGCATCCTCCTGGGCGAAGCGCCCGACATGAGCCATGCCGAACGCTTCTACCAGCGCGCCCTGGCCGGCGAATCCGACGCCATCATCCGCGATGCGCGCGGCCATCTGCAAAAGCAGAGCTTCGCCAAGTATTGCGACCAGATCCTGCTGCCGGGCCTGGCCTTGGCTGCACTGGACCTGCGCCATGGCCGTATCGAAGGCGCGCAGCAAGAACGGCTGCTGCGCTCGGTCTCGCAGCTCACCGAAGTGCTCACGCAAAGCCCAGGCGCGCCACGCAGCCTGCGTCGCCGGCGCGAAGTGCCTTTGCTCAACAGCGGCGTGGGCGCGCATCTGCGCGAACTGCGCCAGGCGCGCCTGGGCCGCTGGCAGGGTTCGCTGGATGTACCGCAGGGGTCGGTGGTGCTGTGCGGCGGCTTGCGCGGTGAGCGCGATGACCTGCTTTCCGAACTGCTGGTGCATGCGCTGCGCGTGACCGGCATCGATGCCCGCAGCATCACGCTGGACCAGCCGGAGCAAGAACAGCCGGATACCAGCAAGGCGGAACTGGTGTCCATCGTGTTCCTGGTCTATCCGGTGCGCGAGAAGCTGGAGGCGTGGATGGCGGTGGTGCATGACCTGAGGGAGAACCTGCCGCATGCGCTGCTGGTCACCATCCGCCCCTCATTCTTCAACGAAGAGGTAGAGGCCACGACCGTGAAAGAACAGGTGGACATGGTGCTGTCGTCCTTCGAAGAGGGGCTTGCGTTTGCGTCTACGCATATGCGGCCCGCCATCAAGGCCTGATGCGCTTGTCGCTGCGACCTGACGGCACCGGGACAGCAAGGAGAGAGCCGGTACGCAGCCGCTGGTGGTCAGTTGCGCAGCATCAGCTGACCGCCAGCATGCAGTAAGTCCTCAAGCTGCACGGCTGGTTTTGATGCCTTGCCCTGCAGCCCAGGCGTTCACATCGTCGCGCCGGATCGCCGCAGCCATCAAGCCAGGAAAAGCATCGGGAGTGCACGCAAAACTGGGCACACCCAGGCTGGCCAGTTTGGAGGCCAGCTCCTTGTCGTAGGCAGGAGCGCCTTCATCACTGAGGGCCAGCAGCGCGATGAACTGCACCCCTGACTCGACCAACTCCTGCGCACGGCGGAGCAAGCCGGCTTCCACCCCGCCCTCGTACAGATCGGAAATCAACACGAGGATGGTGTTGCGTGGCTCCTTGATGAGAGTCTGACAGTAGCCAACGGCACCGTTGATGTCGGTACCGCCGCCCAACTGCACGCCAAAGAGAAGATCAACCGGATCCTGCAATTGCTCGGTCATGTCGACCACCTGGGTATCGAACACGACCAGTTTGGTGGCTACCGAGGGCAGGCTGGCCATGACCGCGCCGAAGATGCTGGAATACACCACGGACGCCGCCATGGAGCCGCTCTGGTCTATGCACAGGACCACCTCGCGCTGCGGGCGACGCGCCTTGCGACCGTATCCGATGAGTGTCTGGGGCACGATGGTCCGGTAGTCCGGTTGCCAATGGCGCAGATTGGCGCGCAGGGTGCGGTTCCAGTCGATCTCGGCATGGCGCGGGCGGCGATTGCGCTGGCTCCTGTCCAATGCGCCGGTGATGGCACTGCGCATGGGCTCGTCCAGCAACTTCAGGAGCGCATCCACCACACGTCGCACTACCATGCGCGCTGTCTCGCGCGTCTCGGCAGGAATGACGCTGTTGAGCGAGACCAGGCTCGCCACCAGGTGGACATCCGGTTGTGCCGATTCCAGCATTTCCGGCTGCAGCAGCATCTCGCGCATGTTCAATCTGTCGAGTGCGTCGCGCTGCATGACTTGCACGATAGAACTGGGAAAGTAGTTGCGTATGTCGCCCAACCAACGGGCCACGCTGGGAGCCGAACTACCCCGACCGCCCTTGCGTTGCAGCCCCTGGCCGCCCTGGGGGTCGTACAAGGCATTGAGTGCCTGGTCGATACCGCTCAGGCTATCCGACAGGCAGCCGCAGCTTTTCTCGGCTTGCGTACCAAGTACCAGACGCCAGCGTTGCAGGCGGTCGGTGGGCGGTGCCTCGGGGGAGGCTACGGAGGCCGTAGCGGGATTGGGAACGTGGCTTGTCATGGGAATTCCTCAGTCATTCACTCTTGCCTGGACGGTCAGCCGGCTCGGCCGTCAGGCCCAGTAACAGACGCAGTGTGGGGAGGGCCATAGCGGCACGCTCTGCACTCCAGCTCCCGGCACTGACTTGTGGGGCTGCGGCACCGGCGGCACCGTGGGAAGCGCGTACGCCCAGGTCATGCCGTTCACTTTGGGAAAAGCGGGCAAAGCTGCGTCGCACCAGTGGAACGATCTGCACGAAATGCTCGTCGCTCAGGTTGGCCAGCCAGTGATCGACCAGGCTCCATACCTGCACATCATGCAGCAAGACCATGGCGTTCTGGTTGAGGAATCCCTCCAGCCAATACGCCGAGTCCAGCGGTTCCATGCCGGACGAGAGGTGACGGGCCAATTGCGTGGCCACTTCTTCCTGTGACAGATGATGTGCATCGAGCATCAGGCGACAGCACAGGCCACGCAGCAAGGCGTGCGCAGATTCACCCAATGCGATCTGCTTCAAGGCTCCCTGCCAGGCGACGACCTGCTCTGCGCCTTCATGCAAGGCCACCGCTTCGTGTGTGGCGAGAATGGACTGGCGCAATGACAGTGCTGCCGACTCATCCACTCCCTGGCACGCCAAGGGCAGGCCAATGGCACCACGTACGATCAAGCCATCCAGGAGCTGCGCGAGCAATGCGCTGTCGGTCTGGCGCACGCTGCCATAGCGGAACACGCGCACCAGGGGAGGTACCGCTCCGATGAGCTGTATCGCATCCCCGGTAAGCGCAGCGCGTGCCTGCAATGCAGCGCTCACCACCTCCACGGCACCCGCCAATTCGGCCATGAGCACCTGGTCGATCAGCTCGGCCAGGTCTTCCAGGAGAGTGAGCCGGACACATTGCTCGGCAACGCGAGCGCATGCGGCTTGCTCCAGCGTCGCGCCGTAGCGGCTGGCCTCGATCACACGGATGGCAAACCCGGGTTGCCACTCCAACGCCCAACTCTCGCGGAAAGTGCCGCGGTTGCCGCGTGTTGCGCGCGCGGGCTCTCCCCAGTTCACGCCGATCAGGCGCAGGCGATGCAGGAAGTGACTGCGGGCGAGTTCCATCTCCTGGCGCAGATCCAGGTCCAGCAGGCGATGCGCGGCCTCGACCTTGAGACGCAGCTTTTTCTGCGCTTGTTCGATGTCACGCTGCAAGGGAACCGCGGGCACATCGACCGGCACCTGCCCCATGACATCACCGACCGTGAGCGCAAGATGGATGAGCCGCAAAGGCGCTGATTCCCCCATGCACATGACGGTACGCACGGCCTCGTCCAGTTCATCCAGCCCCGGATGGGCACGGCCTCGCATGACGGCCAGGGTATTGGCCAGTCGCGTGGCCTCGATGACGTGGGCACTGGAGCAATCCACCTGGTGCTCGCGCAACACCCTTGCCACGCGGGCGAGCCAGCGGGTGGCACGGTCAGGCTGGTGGCCGGCGTGTTGCAACCCCTGCCCATGCGCAGGAGATGCATGCCACAAGTGGTGGTACCAGCCCGGCGCGGCCACTCCCGCGCCATAGCCGCTGTCCAGCGTAAGGTGATGATAGGTCCATGGCACCCAGGTTGCCTCGGTCTTGACCTTCGGCAAACCTTTCAGGATCGCCGCATCCGCCTTGGCGGTATGTGCCGCCATCAACGCCGGGGTATGCCAGGCACCACACACGACGGCGATACGTTGATGCCCCTCCTTGATCGCCTCGCGCACGCATTGACGCATGTGGGCTTCACGCTGGGCCTCGCGCTGCTCATCCTCGGCAGAGCGTTCATGCGGCCAGGTTTCACGCAGGCTCGTCATCGCTTCGGCGATGCCACTGAACAAGTCCTCGCCATCGCCGCGCTCTTCAATGAGTTGATTCCACCAGCTTTCCCCGTCGGCAAAACCTGCCGCGTGAGCCAGCGCATCCAGCGGATCATGTCGCCACGGCTGGAAGCTCTTCTGCGCCCCATCTGCCGGCTGCGCGTCGGTTGGAAGCCGGGCAACTTCCTCTTCAGGCGAGGCGGATGGTCCAGGGGACTCCGGGGACGGCGGGACTGACAAGGGCGTCTCCAATGCAGGTGCCGCACTCGCTTCAGCAGACAAGGAAGAGCGCCGCGCCTGCTCCTGCGCCAAACGGACTGCCTGGGGCAAATCGATGAAACGCGTGGGTATGCCCTCGCGTACTCCGAATTGCAACGCCTGCCACTCGGGCGAGAACTCCGCGAACGGGTAGAAGACGGCGTCTTCGCTGCTGCCGGGGGCATACACCAGCAGCGCAACAGGCGGTTTGATTTCCTGGTGCAAGACGTAGGGAATGAGCGCATTGGCGTCCGGCGGACCTTCGATCAAGATACAGTCAGGCTGCAGGCTGAGCAGCGCATGCCGCAGGCTGCGGGCGCAGCCGGGTCCGTGGTGGCGGATGCCGAAGTAGTGCACCGGACCCGGCGTTGATGCAGGGCCGGATGCGGCTTTGGTGGTCGAAGACAGGTCTGCCATGGCAGATTCGGCGGCGGGATCAGAGTTGCTCACGGCAGGCGCGGTAGAGTTCCATCCAGTCGGGGCGTTCCTTGACCACGGTCTCCAGATATTCCTTCCACACCACCTGGTCTTGCACGGGGTCTTTCACGATGGCACCGATGAGGCCCGATGCAATGTCGGCGGCATGCAGGGAGCCGTCCCCAAAATGCCCAGCCAGGGCCATGCCGCTGTTGATCACGGAGATAGCCTCTGCCGTGGAGAGCGTGGAGGATGGCGACTTGATGCGCGTCTTGCCATCTTCCGTCTGGCCATTGCGCAACTCACGGAAGATCTGCACCACGCGGCGAATTTCGCTAAGTCCCGGCGGCTCGGCAGGCAACTCCAGGGCACGGCCGAGTTCGGCCACGCGCTTGGCGACGATCTGCACTTCCTCCTGTTCACTGGAGGGAACGGGCAACACCACCGTGTTGAAGCGGCGCTTCAAGGCACTGGAGAGTTCATTGACACCCTTGTCGCGGTTGTTGGCCGTCGCAATGACGGAAAAGCCGCGTATGGCCTGCACTTCACTGCCCAATTCAGGAATGGGCAAGGTCTTTTCCGAGAGTACCGTGATGAGGGTGTCTTGGACATCTGCGGGGATGCGGGTCAACTCCTCCACGCGGGCGATCTTTCCCAACTTCATGGCCTGCACCAGAGGACTGGGAACCAGAGCGTTTTCGGAAGGGCCATGCGCCAGCAACTGCGCATAATTCCAACCGTAACGCAATTGCTCCTCACTGGTCCCTGCAGTCCCCTGGATCAGCATGGTGGAGTCGCCACTGATGGCGGCCGCCAGATGTTCTGACACCCAGGATTTGGCGGTGCCCGGCACGCCGTAGAGCAAGAGCGCACGGTCGGTCGCCAGGGTAGACACGGCGATCTCCATCAGGCGTGGCGATCCGATGTATTTGGTACTGACTTCAAAACCGTTGTCGAGCTTGCCGCCCATCAGGTAGGTGACCACCGCCCAGGGCGAAAGCTTCCAATTCGCGGGGCGCTGGCGTTTGTCTACCTTTTGCAGGTTCTCCAGCTCCTCTGCGAACTGGTGCTCGGCGTGCTGACGTAAGACTTGCTGTGTATTGGCATTCATGGATAGGGCTCTGGTCTCGATTGAAGGGGAGCAGTGATTGATACCTGCGGTCTGGGAGGTCGGTTCTCGATAGGGATCCGTGAGGGACTCAGTTGCCCTCAAGCGGAGGCAACACCAACTGTGCGAGGCGTTCGCGGCAATCCCGCACCTGGATGCACTGCATCAGGCAGGTCGCCAACGCATCGATTTCGTGGAGGCTGCGCTCAAGGTCGATGAGACGCAGGCTGTCGGGGTGCAAGACGCACATCAATTCCGGCAAATGCTCACGCAGGGCATATTGGTCATGCTGATTCCCCTTGGCCAGGCTGGTCCGCAAGATGGGGAGCAATTTCATCGAAAAAACGGATGACAACTGCTGGCCCACCGGACAACCCTCCAGAATCAGCCCGAGCAAGGAGTACAGGTGCTTTTTGTCGGCCAGGCGTCGCTCATAAAATTGCTCGCGCTGCGCCGGCGCAAGTAACGCCAGCATGGCTTGCGGGGAGCCCAAGTCTTCCTGGTCGACAAGTTCGATCAATGCCTCGCACCACGCCGCATTGCGCTGACGAACGGCTGCCTGCGACCATGCGCGCAGCAGTGCGGCCTTCCAATCGCTCTGCATGCTCCAGACAAGGATTTGCGCGGGGCTTCTTCCCGTGTGTTGTTCCCACCAGGACAAGGGCGTACGCCGCACCAACTGGAACAACCACCACGCATGTTCCCCCAGTTTTTCATAGGCGGGGCGTTTGATTTCCAGTTGATCGGCCTGCCAGTCCTCACCCACCTGCATCGGCGCATCCATCGTTTCGCCGACCAGCGGGCGCAGGCGTTCCACCATGCGCAGCGCATAGGCGCTGCCGGGAAGATCCGACAACAACTCTGCGGCAATCCGGCGCACATCCTGGGAGCGATCCTTGCCGAGTTGGGTTTGCAGGAAGGATTCATCAGCGGAATTCAAGCCGGTCGCCAGGCATTCGATCAGCGCGGCGCGCTCCTTGGCGGGCAAGCTTCCCCACTCCTGGCTCAAACGTTCACGTGCGGCATCGGGGTCCGTGGCACGCTGGCCAAGCAAGACCTGGCGGCGCTGCTCCAGGCTGCCTTCACGCCACAGGGTTTGCGTATCCGCCTGCTCATGTACACCCGCTGCATAGGCCCATTGGGGATTGCACTTCGCCAGCCAGCGCCCGCGCTCACCGATGACTGCGCCGATCTCCCCGCGCAGCGCCGTGTTGCCGGCTCCCATTTGCAGCAAGAGGGGCAGCTTGACCGAAGGCACATGCAAACCCGCCCGGTCCATCTCCCGCAACACTTGCACCTGCAGACGCAGCAAACCGATGGACATCACCCGCTCAAGCAAAGGCAGCCATGCTGGCGGAGCCCGCCTGCGCGATTCTGGTGCCGCCACCTCGACTGGCACGGAGACGTCGGAGGCAGGCAGCCATGCCACCCGGCGCGCCAGCGCCAATGCACCGGCCACGCGCAACAACTGTCCGGGCGCGGCAGAGGGCTCTGTGGACAGGCGTTCATGGAGCGCCGATGCGATCGGGTCTCGCGCTGTGGCAGGCGGCAGCGTCCAATGTCTGTCCGCCCCGACCAAGGCCACCTTGACCAACTCATCCCAATGGTCAAGGCTCCCGATATCCAGCGCCCCGGTTGTTGAAGTTGTTGAAGTTGTCACCGTCATTGCTCCTGTGGCGCGTGTGTGGCCGCCCAATACTCCGCGGCGTTCCACGCCAGCAGCGGGGTGAGTCGCTCACCATTCCATTCGCCAAAGACATTGAAGGCCTGTCCGCCGGACAGCGCCATCATTTGCCATGCGTGTGTATCCACTATGCGCAGGTCCACGCTGGGTCGGACCTGGCTGCCTGGGTCGGCGCTGAGATGCAAAGTCCATTCCGGCACTGCATCGGATCCGAGGCCAGCCTCCGTCTTTTGGGGTTCATGGTGCATCAGGTGCACATCCCTAAAACATACCGGGCTTTGCATCAGCCACGGATTGGCCAGGCATTGCTTCGCCATCGCCATCCATTCCTGGCCTTCGTCACGCCAACATGTGGCGGCGAATGCTTGCGCAAGTGCCACGTCAGCGGCTCCCTCTGCCGCATCGTCCGTACCTGCCGGGGTAGCAGCGCCTACGGCCAGCGCCCGCAAGGCCTGATCGCCCGGATAGAAAGCCAGCTCGGCTCCATACAGCTGGCCCACGGCCCAACCCATCTCCACAGGTCTGGTCGCATGCGCATAGTCCAGCAGCAAGGCACGTCGCTGCGTGTGCGTACCTTGCAACCACACCCGGTGTTCGGTCAAGCGGTTCTCCAGCTCGGTCACCACATTGGCCAATACCCGCCATTGATCGGTGACCCGTTCACCCACCACAAGCACCTCATCGCGGTCATACGACCAGCCTAGCGCCTGGCGCACATGCGACTGCATGCTCGCTGGCAGCTGCTCATAGCGTTGCAGCGCATCCAGCAGCAATTGCAGGCTGCCCAGCCGCTGCAGCAGGCGAGCAGGCCAATCGCGGCCCTGGCCCACCAGCGTCATCGCATTGGTCAGCAGCTGCCCCAGCCTGGCTGCCTGTGCGTCCACCATGCGTGCAGCCATGGCTTGCCAGTTCTGCTCTTGCTCAGTGCTCAGCGTGGCCAGCCCCTGGCGCATCAGGTCATCCAACCACAATGCCAACTCGCGCGCCCCTGCGCACATGCGTTGCAGGCGCTGTGCCTGACGCTTGAGCACAAGTGCCGGATCCGGCGGCGCTGCGCTGGCCGCCACGGCGGCCTTGATCTCTTTCTTTTCTGCGCGATCCCTGCGCGAACTGAGCCACTCGGTGACCCAACCAGGCTCGACTGCCGTGAACGCACTGCTGTCGCGCGCCAAGAAAAGGAGCAAAGCCAAACCATGTTTGCAGGGGAATTTACGACTGGGGCAACTGCATTTGAAACTCGGGACGCCAGCCACGAAATGGACTTGCGTTTGATAAGGCTTGCTTCCGCTACCTTGGCATTCGCCCCATACGGCTTCATCGCTTGCCCCCAGCGCAGGCCACTTGGCCGGGACAACCAGGCCCTGTGCGGCCTTGGTCGAAGACGCGTCTGGCGACATGGCCAGCACTTGATCAGTGCTCAGCGTAGGACGACTCAATGCACTCACCCCTTGACAGATTAATGTTGGAACCGCAACCGGCTCATTGGAAAACCGTCAGCAGGTCTTCCCGACTCCGTTGCGGGCTGGAAATTCTACCAAAGTGGGGCGAGCGCTTGTGCCCATTCAAACCGCCGGCACGATTCAACGTACATATGCAGTAACCATTCGGTCATCAAGGTCCGTTCCCGTGATGATCTCCGCGAAGGGTTGCTCGCTTCGCAACCGTCCGCCCAAAACAAAGCCGCCCGGCTTGCACCGGGCGGCTTTGTCACATCAGGCTGATGAGACTGGTGACGGATCAGCGCTTCAGTTGCGACAGATCACGCACGGCACCGCGATCAGCCGACGTGGTCAGCGCCGCATACGCCTGCAGTGCCTGCGAGACCACCCGCTGGCGGTTACCCGGCTGCCATGCGGCGTCGCCACGGGCTTCCATGGCGGCGCGGCGCTTGGCCAGGTCGTCGCTGGAGATGCGCAGGTTGATGCTGCGGTTGGGGATGTCGATGTCGATCATGTCGCCCTCTTCCACCAGACCGATGGCGCCGCCTTCAGCCGCTTCCGGGGAGGCGTGGCCGATCACCAGGCCGGAGGAACCGCCGGAGAAGCGGCCATCGGTAAACAACGCGCACGCCTTGCCCAGGCCCTTGGACTTGATGTACGAGGTCGGGTACAGCATTTCCTGCATGCCGGGGCCGCCCTTGGGGCCTTCGTAGCGCACGATGACGACATCGCCGGCCTTGACCTTGTCGCCCAGGATGCCTTCCACAGCGGCGTCCTGGCTTTCGAAGACACGTGCGGTGCCGGAGAACTTCAGGATGCTTTCATCCACGCCCGCAGTCTTGACGATGCAACCCTTCTCGGCGATGTTGCCGTAGAGGACGGCCAGGCCGCCATCCTGCGAGTAGGCGTGTTCGCGATCACGGATGCAGCCGTTGGCGCGGTCCAGGTCGTTGTCCTCGAAGCGTTCTTCCTGCGAGAAGGCCACCTGCGTGGGCACGCCGCCGGGCGCAGCGCGGAACAGCTTGTGCACGGCTGGATCGCTGGAAACGCGGATGTCGAACTTCTCGATGGCTTCGCCCAGGGTCTTGCTGTGCACGGTGGGACGCGAGGTATCCAGCAGGCCGGCGCGGGCCAGTTCGCCCAGGATGGAGATGATGCCGCCGGCGCGGTGCACGTCTTCGATGTGGTACTTGTTGGTCATCGGCGCGACCTTGCACAGGCAGGGCACGCGGCGCGAGATGCGGTCGATGTCGGCCATGGTGAATTCCACCTTGGCTTCGTGCGCGGCAGCCAGCAGGTGCAGCACGGTGTTGGTGGAGCCGCCCATGGAGACGTCCAGGGTCATGGCGTTTTCCCAGGTTTCCTTGGTGCAGATGTTGCGCGGCAGGATGCTGTAGTCATCCTGTTCGTAGTGGCGCTTGGCCAGTTCGACGATCAGGCGGCCAGCGCGCAGGAACAGTTCCTTGCGGTCGGCGTGGGTGGCGACGATGGTGCCATTGCCCGGCAGCGACAGGCCCAGCACTTCGGTCAGGCAGTTCATCGAGTTGGCGGTGAACATGCCCGAGCAGGAACCGCAGGTGGGGCAGGCCGAGCGTTCCACTTCGGCCACGTCGGCGTCCGAGATGTTCTTGTCGCCGGCCTGGATCATGGCGTCCACCAGGTCCAGCTTGATGACCTTCTTGTCGGTATTGACGGTCTTGATGACCTTGCCGGCTTCCATCGGGCCGCCGGAGACGAAGACCACCGGGATGTTCAAGCGCATGGCGGCCATCAGCATGCCCGGGGTGATCTTGTCGCAGTTGGAGATGCAGACCATGGCGTCGGCGCAGTGGGCGTTGACCATGTATTCCACCGAGTCGGCGATCAGGTCGCGCGAGGGCAGCGAGTACAGCATGCCGTCGTGGCCCATGGCGATGCCATCATCCACGGCGATGGTGTTGAATTCCTTGGCCACGCCGCCGGCCGCCTCGATCTCGCGCGCCACCAGCTGGCCCAGGTCCTTCAGGTGGACGTGGCCGGGCACGAACTGGGTAAAGGAGTTGACCACCGCGATGATGGGCTTGGTGAAATCGCCATCCTTCATGCCAGTGGCGCGCCACAGCGCGCGTGCGCCGGCCATGTTGCGGCCTTGGGTGGTGGTATAGGAACGGTAGGTTGGCATGATGGGTGTCTCCTCAGAGGCGGCTTAGGGAAAATGGGACGGTAAGGGTGCCTCGGGCGCTTCCATTTGTCCAATATATAATTCGATTCCTATTAATATCGATCAGATATTATTCATCCGCAACATTATTCGCCCATCCTGATGATCCAGGGCCTATGGCGCTCAGGCTTCCTCCCCGGCCTTCCTCACCGTGATCGGCTCGACCACGCTCAGCAGCAGCACCAGGCACAGCAGCGATGTCCCCACCATGTAGAGGAAGACGCTGCTCCAGTCATAGCGGTCCAGCAACATGCCCACGGCCAGGGGCGCACAGGCGCCGCCGATCTGGCCCAGCGAATTGACGATGCCGAAGGCTGCCGGATAGGTGGCCTTGGTCGCCAGGCCCATGGGATAGGCCGAGTAGCCGGCAAAGCCGATGCCCAGCATCAGGCCCGACAGCATCAGCATGGCGCCGAGGTAGAGCACGCTGTCGGGCGCTTGCACCAGCAGCAGGGTCATCAGGGCCGTGCCCAGCGCACCCAGCAGCATCATGGGCTTGCGTCGGCCACCCAGCAGGCGGTCCGAGATCACGCCGCCGAGCATGTTGCCGGCGACCGCACCGATGAAGGGCGCCGAGGCGAGGAAGCCCATCTTCACCGAGGCAAAGCCCTTGACCGTGACCAGGTAGGTCGGAATCCACGACATGAAGATATTGCTGATGCCGATCATGCAGCCATAGCCGATGGCCACGCCGATCACGTTCCAGGACGTGAACACCTGGCGCAGCGTTTCCAGGCGCGGCACGCGGCGGGTGCGGTTGATGCCGTCCAGCCAGGGCATCGGCGTCACTTGCGCGCCCACATGGGCGCGGCTGCTGGCGGTGGCGGTGGCGGGGCCGGCCGCAACATCCTGGGTGATGTAGCGGCGTTCGGCCTCATTGCAGAAACGGTTCTCGGAGGGCGAATTGGTCACCAGGAAGAACCACAGGATGGCCAGGAAGATGCCGGGCACGGCAAATACGTAAAAGATTTCGCGCCAGCCCCAGAGCTGGATGACGATGATGCAGACCGTGGGCACGATCAGGGGACCCAGCTTGGAGGCGGCAATCCAGAGGCCGGTGGCGGTGCCCTTTTCCTCGGGCGGGAACCAGCGGTTGATCACGTTGGTACAGCCGATGCCCAACGGTCCCTCGGACAAGCCCAGACCCACACGGTAGAGCTGCAACAGCAAGACCGAAGAGGTGGTGCCCATGAGCCCGGTGAAGAGCGAGGTCAGCAACATGAAGACGGAAAAGAGAATGCCGGTGGTCTTTTCGCTCAGGCGCTTGTACATCAGCCCGACCGGAATCTGCACCAGGCCATAGGCAAACGAAAACAGGCTCACGATCAATCCGGCTTCAGTGTTGGTGATGCCGTATTCCTTCTTCATGTAGGGCAAGGCGATACCGAAATTGGCGCGGTCGGCGCAGGCGATGGCCCAGATCAGGAAGATCAGGCCCATCACCACCCAGCGGTAACGGGTCGGCTTCTGCCCGGCCAGGGCGGCGGCGGGAGTAACAGATGCAGCGGGTGCAGCGGGTGCGGCGGAACTGCCGCGGCCGACCGGGTCGGCGGCGTCGACATGATGCATTGTCGGGCTCCTTGATGGCGTGTCTCGTGGTTATCGTTATGGCGGCGGCAAGGCGCGCTCAGGACGGCAGCGGGTGGCGGCTCGGGGGTGATCCCAGGTTCATGCTTGTCTCCAGTGCGGGTGGCGGGCCTTGTTATGCGTCCCGTGCGGGATCTGTTGGCGCCCGGCGTTCATCGCGGCTCTCTTGGGGGCCGATGCCGGGAATCATGGCCGCGCCCTTGCATGGCGTCCAATCTTTTCTGGCTATCAGGTGATGTGCAGATTGAATCGATAGGGAGGGATATTGATACCTGATCTGCCACCATTTCCTGAATCAATTGATAGCCTTTTCGGATTGGACGTGCCGCCGGAATGCCCGCATCATCCGCCGGCATTGCCATCGAACGAGAAGGAGTCCCCTCATGAAACGCCACGTGCTGCAGCTCAACCCCATCCTGGTCCCGGCCATCAATGACAAGCTCGAGAGCCTCTACCACATGCACCGCCTGTTCGAACAGGATGACAAGGAAGCCTACATCGCGCGCCACGGCGCCGTCATCGAAGGGGTCATCACCGGTGGCCACACCGGCATCAGCAATGCGCTCATGGATAGCCTGCCGGCCCTGAAGGTGGTGGCCGTCAATGGCGTAGGCACCGATGCGGTCGACCTGAACCACGCCCGCAGCAAGGGGCTGCCGGTCACCGGCACCTTCGGCGCGCTCACCGAGGATGTGGCCGACCTGGCGCTGGGCCTGATGCTGGCGGTGAGCCGGCAGATCTGTCCGGGCCATGCCTTCATGCAGCGCGGCGACTGGGTGCGCCATCCGTCGCCTACGGCCATCCCGCTGTCGCGGCGCCTGAGCGGCAAGCGCGTGGGCATCGTCGGCATGGGCAAGGTCGGTCGCGCCATCGCCCAGCGCGCTGCCGCTTTCGGCTGCCCGATCGCCTATACCGACCTGCGCGCCATGGACGACCTGCCCTACGCGTTCCAGCCGGAACTGCTGCAACTGGCGCGTGAGAGCGATGTGCTGGTACTGGCCGCCGCCGCCGACAAGGCGCAGGGCATCATCAATGCGACCGTGCTCGATGCCTTGGGACGCGAAGGCATCCTCATCAACATCGCCCGCGGCAAGCTGGTGGTGGAGGAGGATCTGGTGGATGCGCTGCAGCGCGGCGTGATCGCCGGGGCGGGGCTGGATGTGTTCGTGGACGAACCGAACGTGCCGGCCGCCTTGCTGCAGATGGACCAGGTGGTGCTGCAGGCGCACCGCGCCAGCGCCACCGTGGAATCGCGCACCGCCATGGGCGAGATGGTGCTGGCCAGCCTGGCGCAAGGCCTGGCGGGACAACGCCCCGAGGGCAGTCTCACCACCTGAACCTGATCATGGCCGCGCCCGGGAGCGGCCATGCCTATAATGCAGGCGCTCCCCTTACCGGCGAATCCTCATGCTCGATCTGGCTCAAGTCCGTTGTTTCGTGGTCGCTGCGACCGAACTCAATTTCCGCCGGGCGGCGGCGCTGCTGAACATGACCCAGCCACCCCTGTCGCGGCAGATCCATCTGCTGGAGCACAGGCTGGGCGTGCAATTGTTCGAGCGGGTCGGCCGCGCGGTGCGGCTGACCACCGAAGGCCGCGTCTTCCTGGCCGATGCGTCGCGCCTGCTGCAATTGTCCGAACAGGCCGAGAGCACGGTGCGCCGCGCCAGCCAAGGCAAGACCGGGCGCGTGCGGGTAGGCTTCACCGGCGCGGCTGGCTATGAGCTGATTCCGGAGTTGCTGATGCAGGCGCGCACAAGCCTGCCCGAGATCGATGTGGTGCTCTTCGAACTGATTTCGGTCGCGCAACTGGAAGCCTTCACCGCCAACACCATCGACATCGGCTTCCTGCGGCCTGTATCGTCACGCCAGCCGCTGGAACTGCAACTGGTGGACGAGGAAGCGCTGGTGCTGGCCATGCCCCAGGGTCATGCGCTGGCCGCCTACGACCGCATCGCCACGACCCAGCTCGATGGCCAGCCCTTCATCATGCATTCGCCCACGCATGGCAAGTATTTCTACGAACGCATCATGGCCATGCTGGGCGCGGCGGATGTCAAACCCGATTTCACCCAGTACATCGATCAGAGCCACACCATCCTCTCGCTGGTACGCGCCGGGCTGGGCGTTGGCATCCTGCCGGCCTCTGCGCAGCGCTTCCATTACGACCGGGTGGAGTTCCGCCCGCTGGCCGGCGAAGCGCCGCGCGCCGAGATGAGCATGGCCTGGCGGCCCGACCAGGACAATCCGGCGGTCACGGCCTTCCGCCTGATGGCCGCCGATTACTGCGCCGCGCGCGCAGCAAACCTGCGCCAGGCCACTGCGCGCTGAGATCAACCGCCCGCGCGGCTCAAGTGCTCATACAGGATCACCGCACCCACACCAATCAGCACCACGCCGCCGATGATCTCGGCGCGCTTGCCGATGAGGTGGCCCAGCACGCGGCCCACCATCACGCCGATGGTGACCATGGTGGTGGTGGCCAGGCCGATCAACAGGGCTGCTTCGAGGATGTTGACGTCGATGAAGGCCAGCCCCACGCCCACGGCCATGGCGTCGATGCTGGTGGCTACCGCTGTGAGGGCCAGCATTACCACCGACTGCTTTTGCGGGGCGGCGCTGGCGTCCTCGTCTTCATCATCGTCGCTCATGCCTTCGCGGATCATGCGCACACCCAGCACCAGCAAGAGCGTAAAGGCGATCCAGTGATCCCATTGGGAGACCCACTTGGTGGCCACCGAACCGGCGAACCAGCCGATGAGGGGCGTGATGGCTTCGATCACACCGAACAGCAGGCCGATACGCAAGGCCTGCAGGAAACGCGGTTTCTGCATGGCGGCGCCCTTGCCGATGGCTGCCGCAAAGGCGTCAGTGGACATCGCAAGCGCGAGGAGAACGAGAGCGGGGAAATTCATGAGCGGGGATTCCTTGGCCGGGCGAAAGTCCATGGACGCGCCTGCGCGCCCAGCCTGGCCGCAGGAAACGTCTATGGTCTCGCCTACCGATTGGCTACCCGCGCCACGGCAGCTGCTGCTGCCGAGAATGTTGACACGGGCTCTTCCGGATGATCCGGAAGCTGGCTACTCCCCAAAGAGAAGGCCGCATTCTAGCGCATGGCGGCGGGCTTGTACAAGGCTGTGCTGGCACTGTTGCTGTCACGCACGGACCCGTGCAAGGTCATCATTCTGTCAGCCACTGCGCGCCATGCGCGCGTACGCGCTGCGGGTCGCTCTGCAACAGGCCCAGCTCGCTGATGCCGTCCAGCAGGCGGCTGCGGCGATAGGCGCCGTCGGCGGCACGGGCTTCTTTGCCATCCTGCAACTGGGCGGCGAAGTCGCGCACGATCTGCGCCTGCAAGGGCGTGTGGGTCTGGCTGACCAGCTCGCCCAGCACGTACTTGCTGACCCGGCTGTCCTGGCTGGCCGACTGGCGCAGGCGCGCCTGCGTCATGAAACCTTGGCGGTAGCCGATTTCCAGCTGGCTGTCGGCGCGGTCATCGATCTGGTGGTAGGTGTAGTTCTGCGATTGCCGGGTGCTGTCCAGATGCAGCGGCAGGTCGGGCTGCAGCGATTGATGGTAGGACGCTATCAGCCGCGACTGGGCCTGCTGCACGATGCTGCGATCGGCCTGGGCGGCGCCGGACAAGGTGGTGCGCTGCGAAACCTGATAATCGAATCCATCGACCTCGTCACGGCGCAAGGGATTGGTACGGGCGCTGTTGCCAGTGATGGAGGCGCTGAAATCCCCCAGCCCGGAAAGCATACGGCGATCATTGGCGTCGGCCGCCAGCAGTGCAGGCGTCTGGTCCCGCACAGGCGCGGCGGCGCTGGCATGCAATTGCGCAAAGGCGTCCTTGAACAGGGCCATCAGGCCGGCATCCCCTTGTCCGCGCCGGGCGGCGGCGTCGAACTGTTCCAGGTAACTGGCAATGGCGCGCTGGCGCTGCTGCGTGCTGCCGGTCACGGGGGCTGCGGTGACGTCCAGGCCGACTTTCATGGCGCCGGCAGCGGTATGGGCCGTCACGCTGCGCTGGCTGCCGTCGATCTGCAGTTGCAGGCTCAGGTCATCGCCCAGCGTGGCGGTGAAATCAAGCGCGGCCAGCTGGTGCGTATCGAACTGCATCAGCTTGTCCAGCGCCAGGGTGGGCGGACGTCCGGCCAGCCCCTGGATGGCCTGGTCGAAGGCTTCGCCCAGGGACGTCACGGCGGCGCGGTCTTCGTCGCTGAGGCTGCCCTGGGACACCTTGAAATCGACTGCCACGCCATCCGCATTGGCCCCCAGTTGCACGTCGATGCGCGCCCCGGCGTTGGTGGTCAGCGTGAGCGCGATGCGCTGACTGGCGAAACGGTGCAACTGGTCGCGCAGGATGGCATGCACGCCATCGTCCCCTTGCGCGGCAGTGGCCGACTGGAGCACCGACTGCGAATAAGCCGAACTGCCCACGCTGGCCTGGTCCAGCAGGGCCTTGCCCAGTCCGCTCCAGCGGCCCGCCGTGTCGCTGGCGGCGAGGTTGCGGGCCAGCCGCACAGAGAGCGGGTCGTCCTGACGATGTTCCCAGACCGCCGGGGTAGCCAGTCGCCCGTCGGCGGAATACAGCGACAGCGCAGGGGGCGAGGGACGCAGGCCGAGCGCAGCGGCGGAGGAAGTCGTTGATGGGGTCGATGAGGTCGATGCAGTGCTCGCAGCGCTGGCTGCGGACGTCGCTGCTGCGGCAGGAAGATAGACCGGTGCGGACGACACCGAGGTCAATGGACTCATGAGCGTAAGAGACAAGAGGCGATAGCACTCTAACGGTGCCGTATCGCCGCTTCTTTAGCTGGACGCACGGGGCGTCTCGATACGATGCGTCTCTACTGATCTAGGCAGCCGGGTGCGGCGGTTCCACCGGATCCACATGGGTCATCACATCGAGCACATGATGCGCCTCTAGCACGTGCCGCCGCGCTGCCGTGGCGATGGCGTGGCCGGCCGTGACGGTGAGCGCGCCATCGATTTCCAGATGCACATCCACCAGCGTGAGGTCGCCCATGCGCCGGGTGCGCAGGTCATGCACGCCTTGTACGCCAGGCGTGGCTAGCAGGGTGGCGCGGATGGCCTGGGCTTCTTCTGCCGAGACGGCGCGATCCATCAGGTCATGCAGCGCGCTCCAGAAGAAGCCCCAGCCAGTGCGCACCACCATCAGGCCGACCACGGCGGCGGCGACGGGGTCCAGCAGCGTGAAGCCGGCCAGGCTGCCGACGATGCCCAGCGCCACCACCAGCGAAGAGGCAGCGTCCGAGCGCGCATGCCAGGCATTGGCCACCAGCATGCTGGAGCGCACCCGCTCGGCGATGCGCAACATGTAGCGAAACAGCAGTTCCTTGGCCAGCAAGGCGGTCAGGGCCACCCACAGGGCCGCCACATGCACCGGCGGCGTATGGCCATAGGTCTGGATCTTCTGCGCCGCTGAAAACAGCATGCCCACGCCCACGGCCAGCAGCAGCGCGCCCAGCGCCAGCGAGGCGGCGTTTTCGTAACGCTGGTGACCATACTGGTGATCGTCGTCAGGCTGCTTGCGGCTGTGATGGCCGGCCAGCAAGACGACAAAATCCGACACCAGGTCGGACAGGGAATGGATGCCATCGGCAATGAGCGCCTGCGAGCCCGAGAACACGCCCGCCGTGACCTGCAGGATCACCAGGGCGATATTGACCAGGATGCTCACCAGCGTACTGGTACGGCCGGCGCGATGGCGGGCATCGTCGGCCTTGAAGTCTTCTATTTGGGTACTTAACATAAAACCAACGATAAGAGCCTAATCTAGAGCGAATGTCGTCAAAACTTGTGCTTATAGTCAAATTACTAGATCATCTTGCCACATTACAATGACGGTCGTAGCGCACCGTGGGGGGCGACAGGCCGGCAATCGGCCAGAGCTAGTGCAACAGCAGGAGGCATGCCAGCGCCAACGCTTGCCCGCCGTCCTGTGCCGATCACAGTGCGCATGATACCCGGCCAACCCGGTGCAGCCATTCATCGAGGACCAGCATGAACCAAGCAAACCCGCAACCACTGTCGTTCTCGTTCGACAGGGCCAGCGGCGAACTGAGCGCCACGTTTACGCCTATGGAGGGCTTTCCGCCACTCACGCTGGCCTTCCTGAAACAGGCCATGACGGACCACGGCCTCACCAAACTGTTCTTCCAGGATTCGGTCTTGAACGCCTTCGTGCGCAAGGCCGAAGGGGCCAAGGAGGCGGTCAGCCAGGTCATCGCCGAACGGCGCGACGGCGAATTCGCGCTGGAGGTGGCCGATGACCTGATGACGGCGTCGCTGACCCTGGTGCCGCCCTATGGCGGCCGCGCCAAGAGCGTGGAAGTGGTCAACGCCATCCGCGCCGCCGGCATCAGCTACGGCATCCTGCACGAGACGCTGCGCCACGCCCTTTCGGCGGGCCAGTGCAACAAGGTGGTGATCGCCCAGGGCCTCATGCCGACCCCGGCCGAACCGGCGCGCTTCGAGAGCCTGCTGGAAGAAAAGGAAGAAGAGCTGGCCGACATCGACGAGGACGCCGTGGTCTCCTATGCCGACATGGGCCACATCCTGCAGGTCTCGGTGGGTGATCCGCTGATGCGGCGCATCCCGCCGATGCCGGGCCAGGATGGCATCGACATCCGCGGCGGCAAGGTGCCGGCCCGTCCGATTGCCGACATCGGCTTTGCCAAGGACTGCGTGGGCGCCGAACCGAGTCCGGACGACCCTGACCTGCTCATCGCGATGGTGCCGGGCCAGCCTTCACTGATCAAGAATGGCGTGAAGGTCAACCCGGTCATCGATGTGGAAAACGTCGACCTCTCCACCGGCAACCTCACCTTCGAGGGCACGGTACGGGTCTCGGGCGACGTCATGACCGGCATGAAGCTGCACGTGGGCGGCGATGTGGTGGTCAATGGCACCGTGGAAGCGGCCGAGATCGTGGCCGGCGGCAGCGTCACGGTCAAGGGTGGCGTGATCGGCCATAGCGAGGGCGTGGCGGCCAGTGCTGGCACCACCGCCATCGCCTCGCGCATCAGCTCGCAGAAATCGGTGCAGGTGATGTTTGCCGAGAGCGCCCACATCGAAGCCGCCGACGACATCCTGGTGCTGGGCAACGCGCGCCACTGCGAACTGCTGGCCGGCAACGAGATCACGGTGGGCAAGGGCAATCCGCGCACCGGCCACATCATCGGCGGGCGCGTGGAAGCCACCAACATCATCCGCGCCAATGTCATCGGTGCGCCCACCGCTGCGCACACGCGCATACAGGTCGGCCTGGACCCCTACCTGGAAGAAAAGATCGCCATCAAGGAACAGGAATACAGCCGCAAGGTAGCCGAGCTGGACCGCACCATCAAGCAGCAGAGCTACTACAAGCTCAATCCCGACAAGGCCACCCCCGAACTGCTGCACGAGACGAGCGACAAGCGCAAGGCGCTGGCCTATGAGGTCAAGGTCTTGCTGGAAGAAGTGAGCCAGATGAAGGAAGGCATGGTCGCCGCTGAAGATGCGCGCATCATCGTGGCCAAGGCCGTCCATGAAGGCACGGAATTGCGCATCGGCCATGAAGTGTGGCCGGTGCAGTCGGATCTGGGCGGCGGCACGGCCCAACTGTTCGAAGGCGATATCCGCTACAACCCGAAGAAGTAAACTCTTCATCCAGGCCTGTGGATAAATCATTTATATCATTCCACCTGATCTTATCCACAGGCTGACATCGACGCTCATGCAAGATCAGCTTCACCTCGCCGACCTGGCGTATCTACGTGAACTGGCGGCCCGCAGCGCAGCCGTCGCGCAGGACTGCAACTGCCGCGCCAGCGACAGCAGCGGCTGGATCAGCCTGCCGCTGTCGTTGCCGGAGACGCAGCTGGACGATATCGCCACCCTCATCGTCGATCCCTACGACGAACCCACCTTCACCGAATACCATCCCGACGGGACCCGCTATGCCTCGCCCGAGGCGCCCATCGCACCCCGCTGGTATCCCTACAACCGCTGCAATATCGCCCGCTGCACCCGATGCGGCCGCCACTACCTGCGCTACATGGAGGCCGGCGGTTACTTCGTGGACCGGCGCATCCGTGCGCTGGATGCGCCGCAACGGGTGGTCGAAGCGCCGTAGCCCTCCTCAGCTGCGGCTGAGGCGGCTGGCCATCAGGATCTGGTACAGCGTATCGGCCGGACGCGACAGCCGGCGCGCCGTCAGCGCCACATATTCCACATCGGGCAAGGCCGGCAAGGCTGCGTGATTGAGCGGCGGCACCAGGTCGCGCGAGGCCAGGTGCTGTGGCAAGGCCGCCAGTCCCAGCCCGCCCCGGGCCGCGGCCATGCAACCGGCATGGCTGCCGCTGGTGCAGACGATGCGCCAGTGATGCCCCGACTTGCCCAGCGCCTGCAAGGTGGCGGCGCGGGTGATACTGGGCTCGGGCAAGAGGATCAGCGGCAGCGGCTCGGACAGGTCCACCAGGGTGTCAGGACGGGTCAGCCATTGCATGGGGGTGGAAAACATGCTGTGGCCGCGCGACTCGCCGCTGCGGCGCTTGCCCACCAGCAGATCGAGCTTGCCCTGGTCCAGCGAGGCATACAGCTCGCTGGTGAGACCGATGGTGATTTCCAGTTCGACCTCGGGATGCTGGCTGCGGAAGGCCGCCAGCATGTCCGGCAGCGGCCCCATGGCAAGGTCATCAGAGGTGCCGAAACGCACCCGGCCGCGCAGGCGCGGCGCGCTGAACTGCGCCTCGGCGCGGGCGTGCGCCTGCAGGATCAGGCGTGCATGCACCAGCAGGCTCTCGCCATCGGCGGTCAGGGCCAGCGAATGGGTATCGCGCACGAACAGCCGCCGTCCCAGGCTTTCTTCGAGCCGGCGGATGTGGTCGCTGACGGTGGACTGGGTCAGGCCCAGCTGGCGGCCCGCTTCGGTAAAGCTGGCCGAGCTGGCGGCAGTGCTGAAGGTCTGTAGCCATATGGGATTGAGCATGACGGTATTATCATCGGCATTTCCGATGACAGTCAACGTTATCAGAGGGGTTCCCGATGGCCGTGGCTTTTCCTATGATGAGGACAAACCCATCCTTCCATCGAGTCCGCCATGAACCGCTTTCTCCCCGACCGTTTCACCCAGTTGCTTATCGGCACCGTGCTGCTGGCGACGCTCTTCCCAGCCACGGGCAGCTTCGAGCAATTCATGCACGTGGCCAGCAATGTGGCCATCTCGCTGCTGTTCTTCCTGCACGGCGCCAAGCTCTCGCGCGAAGCCGCGCTGGCGGGCTTGAAGCAGCCACGGCTGCACCTGCTCACGCTGGGCTCCACCTTCCTGCTGTTCCCGCTGCTGGGCCTGGGGCTCAAGGCCGTGGCGCCGGACCTGCTTACGCCGCAACTGTGGATGGGCGTGCTGTTCGTCTGCACGCTCTCCTCGACGGTGCAGTCCTCGATCGGCTTCACCTCGATTGCGCGCGGCAATGTGCCGGCGGCGATCTGCGGCGCCACCGCTTCCAACCTGCTGGGCATCCTGGTCACGCCGCTGCTGGTGACGCTGCTGTTGCACCGTCACCATGAAGCCAATGGCCTGTCGCAGGTGCTGAGCATCCTGCTGCAGCTGCTGCTGCCCTTCGTGCTGGGCAATCTGCTGCGCCCGTGGATAGGCGACTGGATCAACCGCCACAAGGTGATCGTCAACGTGGTCGATCGTGGCGGCATCCTGCTCTCGGTCTACGCCGCCTTCAGCGCTGCGGTGGCGCAGGGCATCTGGCACCTGTTCCCGCCCGGCCAGCTGGCGCTGCTGGTGCTGGTCAATGCGGTGCTGCTGGGTGCGGTCCTGCTGATCACCACCTATGGCGCACGCGCAATGAAGATGCCGCGCGGTGACGAGATCGTGCTGGTCTTCTGCGGTTCCAAGAAGTCGCTGGCCTCGGGCATCCCCATCGCCTCGGTGCTCTTTGCCGGCAGCGGCGCGGCGGTGGTGCTGCTGCCCATCATGCTGTTCCACCAGATGCAGCTGATGCTGTGCGCAGTGCTGGCGCGGCGCTATGCGGCCCAGCAAGACCGTCTCGATGCGGATGAGGCATCCTCGCAGCGCGCCGCTCCCCTGGCCGCCTCGCGCTGACGGCCAGCGGGTAGCGAGCACCACATTGTTCTTCCTTGGCGAGGGCTACTGACAGGATGGTGTCAGTAGCCCTCGCGCATGATGCGTCGCATGCCAACCGGCATGTTACGCATCCCTCAACAAAACAAGGAAGAATCATGCAAACCCAAGTCAACTGGTTCGAGATCGCCACCAAGGATCTGCAGCGCGCCACCCGCTTCTACGAAACCGTCTTCGCCACCCAGCTGCGCCAGGAACAGATGTCCGAAGAAGGACCGATGGCCATCTTCGTGCGGGATGACGGCCAGTCCATCGGTTGCCTGACCGGCCCCGGCTGGCTGGAGCCCAGCCGCCAGGGCACGCTGATCTACCTCGATGCCGGCCCCTCGATCCAGGCCGTGCTGGACCGGGTGCGCGAGGCCGGCGGTGAGATCGTCATGGAACGCTTCCAGCTGCCCAACGACATCGGCTACATCGCCCAGTTCATCGATAGCGAAGGCAACCGCCTGGCGCTGCATGCGATGAACTAACGGGGCGCAGGAGAGCAGGATGCGCGCACCTTGCACAGCAGCATCGAAGCCGGTGGTCATTGCTCCGGCGGCATGCCAGAATGGCGCGCATCCTGTTTCCCTGCCCCTGCCATGCGTCGAGCCGACCGCCTCTTCCAGATCACCCAATACCTGCGCGGACGCCGCCTCACCACTGCCCGCCAGCTGGCGACCTGGCTGTCGGTGTCCGAGCGCACCATCTATCGCGACATCCGTGACCTCTCGCTCTCGGGCGTGCCGGTGGATGGCGAGGCCGGTGTCGGCTATCGCATCAAGCCCGGCTATGACCTGCCGCCGCTGATGTTCAATGCCGACGAAATCGATGCCCTGGTCATCGGCATGCGCATGGTGCAGGCCTGGGGCGGCCCGCAACTGGGCGCATCGGCGGCGTCGGCGCTGGCCAAGGTAGTGCTGGCCCTGCCCAAGGAAAAACGCGATTTCGTCGAAGCCACGCCCTTGTTTGCGCCGGCCGTGCCGGATGCATGCGGACAGGGCGAACGGCTGGAGGCGATCCGCCAGGCCATCGGCAGCCGCCACAAGCTGCTGCTGGATTACAGCGATGCCCAGCAGCGCGCCAGCCAGCGCGTGGTGTGGCCGCTGGCGCTGGCCTTCTTCGGCGGTACCTGGCTGTTGGCGGCCTGGTGCGAGGCGCGCGAAGACTTCCGCTCCTTCCGTCTGGACCGGGTGCAGCAGATGAGCGAGCAAGGCCATTATCCTGACCGCAATGGCCGCCGCCTGCCCGACTTCGTGCGCGCCATGCAACGTCAGGTGCGCCAGGCGCGTGCGCAGGGACCGGCCTGACCCGGGCGCAAACACGCAAAGCGCATATGCTGCTGCGAATTGATTCGTTCGCACGCGGCCTGGCAGCACGTAGGCTGACATGTCTCTCACTGCCACGGAGCCTGTCGCCATGCACGCCGCCCCGCTTTCCCCTGCCCTTGCCAACGTCTCGCTGGAGGACCGCTGCGTGCTGTGCGTGGGCGGTCTCACCGGGGCGCGCAACCACTACCGCACCCAGATCGAAACCCGCGCCGGTCGCTTCCTGCATCACGATGGCGGGCGCGAGGACAACCTGCACCGCCTCACCCCCATGCTGGCCGCCGCCGATATCGTCATCTGCGCCTCGGGCAACATCAGTCACAACGCCTATCACCTGGTCAAGAGCACCTGCAAGAAGCTGGGCAAGCCCTGCGTGCTGGTCAAAGGGACCGGCATCGCATCCTTTCTGGATGGCCTGGGCCACCTGGCGCAAGCCCAGGCCACGCATGACGGTCCATCGGCGCGCGGTGACCGCGTGATCCGGCGGCGCAGCTGAGGTGGCAGCAAGCTGACATCATGCCGATTGGAATATCGGCAAAAGCCCCCTACAATCGACTCCCTGGCCGTCATCGACGGCATTATCGACCCATCCGACCCATGCCAAACGGGCAATTTTTTGGGAGTCCGCTTGAAAATCGTACGTCGTCTGGCCGCCGCTGCGCCGGCGCTGATGCTGGCCTGCTCGGCCGCGCTGGCTCCCGCTGCGCAGGCCGCCCCGCAACCCAGCTTCGGCATCGAGGTCGGCAATGCCTTGCTGTGCCTGAACCAGCTCAACAGCAAGTATTTCTATGATTACCTGTTCGCCGCCTTCGGGCCGCCCTACAAGACCGAGGGCGGGGCCTACTGGTTCAAGGCCACCAATGTCACGCTGTGGGGCATGCAGGCCACCGATTTCCTGGTCAATGACGGCAACAGCCAGGCCGACTTCATCGGCGCCTATTTCAGCACCACCCCGGTCAAGCTGAGCGACGCCATCAAGGCCGCGCTGGGCATCCGCTTCACGCCGGAAGATGACTCGGCCTATCCGATGCGGCAGTCGCAGGCCGGCAGCAAGATCGTCTACAACGATATCAACGCCAAGATGTATTGCGCCAAGTCCAAGTTCCTGGTGCCGGGACCGGAGCAGCCGGCGCCCTGATGCTGATGCCGAGGTCAGTGCCGAGCTGACAAAAGAAAAAAGACAAAACGCCGCCCGTCGTCTGACGGGCGGCGTTTTGTCTTGCTCAAGAGCGCGAAGTCTACAAGTATCAGGCCTGGCCGCGCATCTTGCGCAGGTCTTCCACGGTGCGGATGCAATCGCGTCCGGCCGACCTGGCCAGCGCCAGCGATTCTTCGGCCTCGCGCAAGACGGTCTCGGGTTCATCGACCTGCCGTTGCGGGGCCACCGAGGAAATGCCGATGCTGATGGTCACGCGTCCGGTCGGGCTGGCGCTGTGCGGGATGTCCAGCAGTTCGATCGACTTGCGGATGCGCTCGGCCACGATCAGCGCCCCGTCCAGGCGCGAGCCCGGCAGCAGCACGGCGATCTCCTGCGCGCCAAAGCGCGAGAGCAGGTCTTCCGGACGCACATTGGTATCGCGAATGGCGCTGCCGACCCGGCGCAGCACCTTGTCGCCGGCCATGCGGCCATAGCTGTCGTTGTACTCGTCGAAGAGATCGATGTCGATCATGATCACCGCCAGCGAGAGGCTGGTGCGGGCGGCGCGGTTGAATTCTTCCAGCAGGCCGCGCTCGAACTGGCGGCGGTTGGCCAGTCCCGTGAGCGCATCTTCCAGGCCCACGCGGGCCAGGGTCTTTTCCATTTCTTCCAGGTGGACGCGGGCGTCATCGCGCTCTTCCACCAGTTGCACGCGTTCCTGCTGCAAGGCCTGGAGATTGGCTTCCAGTCCGGACAGCGGCCGCAGCAGCTGGCGCAACAGCAGCCAGGACAGCAACGCCGCCGCCAGCACCAGCGCGATGGCGGCGACCACCATGCTGGCCGGCGCGGTCGTGGCAAGCGCGGTCAGGACGGCGGCGGTCAGCAGGACCATGGCCGCAGTGGCCAGGCTCAGACGTGTTTGGAGCGTTTGCGACAGGGACATAGGCTAAACCGATTTTTCCGTTGGAACAATTCCGGCGCCCGGGCTGCTGGCGCGGCAGTGATGGCTGGCAATGCGGCCAGCCGAGATGCTACAGGCTCGCACGCTGCGACGCAACGCGCAGATGCCGGGGGCAGCGCCAGTCACGTCCTGACTGCGCCGCCAACCGCCTTCAAACCACCCCCAGGGCCTTGAGCAAAGGCAGCCGGGTGCGGGCGAAAAGACGCGCCTGGGTCGCCAGCTCGGCCAGGTTCTCGGCCTCTCCTTCCAGGCGCACGCCCTCGCGCAGCAGGCGCTTGCCCTGCGCGGCGATATACCGCCACACCTGCGCCGCCCACGCATCCACGTCATCGCCGCAGGATTGCCGCGCCAGCAAGAACAACTGTTCGACGCGTTCCACCCGCACGCCACCGCCGATGACAGGGCTGCTCAGATGGGTGATCTCGCCCTCCTCCCCGTGCTCGCCCGCCGGCGAGGCCAGGGCGGCGCGCTGCAGCAGCCAGGCATTGAGGTCGCCGGTGCGACGCTCGATCTGGGCGCGGGTAGCGGCATCGGGCTCGGCCGGCAGCGGTGCGGCGTGGCCGGTGCCGATGAGCATGAGCACCGAGTCCAGCACCTGCGCCAGGTTCAGGTTGCGATGCGCCAGCGAGGCCGCCAGGTCCACCAGCGTATGCGGCTGGTAATCCGACAGGGCCTGCAGGATGGGTTCGTAGATGAGACGGTTGAGCGTGATCTCGGAGGCCACGTTCTGTATCGTCAGCGGCACCTTGTCAGGTTCGGTCAGCAGGATCACGCTTTGCAGGGCCAGCGCCTGCACCCGCTGCCGGTCATCGAGCGCTTGCGCGCCGCGTACCCAATAGTCACGCCGGAACTGCTGGTTGACCATGAAGTCACGCACGCTCTGCTGCAGCACCGGATCGCTGATCTCGTAGAGCTGCTGGCGCTGCGCCGGCGTCAGGTTGGCCATGTCCAGGTGATCGACATAATGGGCCGGACAGGCAAACTCCAGCCCCGCGCCGCTGAACCGGCGATGCATGTCGGCAAAGGATTCGACATGCCAGTCGCGATTGAAATACTCGTGCGCGAGATAACTGCGACTCTGCTGCTGCAAGACCTTCAGGCGATCACGCATGAAGGGATTGGCCTGGGCATAGACCGGATCGGCCTCGAACAGGCGCGCCGCGAAGGCCAGCGCGGCATCGATGCGGGCCGCGGTGGGCAGGCCCTGCTCCTCGTTGCCGGACTGTTGCGTGTGCTGCACCAGCAGCGCGCGCAGCGGCATGAAGGCCGCCCACCCCGGCTGGGTGTTGTAGCTGATGTAGAGCACGCCGCCCGGCTTGAGCTTGCGGTCGATGAAATCGAAGATGATGTCGCGATTCTCCTGCGACACCCAACTCCAGATGCCATGCAGCGCAATGAAATCGAAGTCCGGCAAATCATCACGCCGGCAGAAGCGCGAGAAGCTGGAATCCTCCAGTTGCGCGCCGCTGCCGCTGGCGGCCGCCAGTTCCTGGGCAAAGGCGGCCTGGCGCGGATTGAAATCATTGCCCCACCAGCGCGTGGTGGAGGCAGCGGCGTGGATGTTGCTCGACAGCCCCTGGCCAAAGCCCAGTTCGCAGGCGGTCTGCACGGCCGGCGCCTGCAAGCCGTGGAAGGCAAAGGCCAGCGGCAGGCGCGCCGGGTTCATGCCCGGGTAGTAGCCATAGGTGTAGGCGATATCGACAACGTAACCGTCATTCCAGTTGTTCAAGGCGGGCTCCCGGGCGGGTGGCGTGGGCGAATCAGAAATGGAAAAGGGCAGGCGCGCTCTAACGATCGCCGCCGCAAGCGGATGTGGCCGATGCAGCGCCCAGCGTGGTGTATTTGTCTGCCTTGCCGCGCGCCAGTTCGACCGGATACTTGCGGGCATTGAGCTCCATCTTTTCCAGCACGGCGCTGCGCAGGTCTACGCCGGTGTGGTCGGCCAGCTGGATCAGGTAGACCAGCACATCGGCCATCTCGTGGCGGATTCCCTCGCGGGCGGCGGCATCCAGTTCGTGATCCGCGCCGGTGGGCAGCCACTGGAAATGCTCCAGCAGTTCAGCGACCTCGACCGACAAGGCCATGGCCAGGTTCTTGGGCGTATGGAAACGCAGCCAGTCCCGCTCGCTGCAAAACTGACGGATCATCGCGCGCAGTTCGTGGAGGTCCGAGACGGGAGCAGCGGAGGTGGCATCATTCATAGCGTGGCATCGGGCAGAGGTGTTATCAACATCGTACTTTATCACCAACCCACACAAGCGCCGGCACGGGCTTGATCTGGAACAGCCTGTACGAACGTGCCATCATGCACAATGTCATCAAACCGCAACCTCAGGACCACCATGCCGACTCCGAGACCCTTGCCTTTCCCGTTGCGCCGGCCCGTGCCGACCCTGCTGCTGGCGGCCTTGCTGGGCCTGCCCTCGGCGCTGCTGCTCAGCGGCTGCGACCGCAGCATCGACCAGCAACTGGCCGCGCACGAAGCGGCGCAGAACACCCTGGGCGTGACACCCAAGGAGTTCGCAGGGCGCTTCAACAACCGCCTGCGCGATGTGCTCACCGAAATGCAGGTCGATGACCCCGAGCATATGGCCCATCTCTACATGCTAGACGCCAGCCGGCTGCATCCTGGCCAGTATGAATACGTGCTCGATACCAAGGTCGGCCCTTCCCAGACCACCATCATCGGCACCCTCAACAAGAGTGGTCAGTTACGCAACGTCGGCGTCATGCTGACCAACAAGACCCCGGGGGCGCGCGAGGAATTCCTGGTCTGCGCCGCCAGCGCCGCGCGCAGCTTCGTCGACGCCGGTCAGGAAAAACTGTTGCCGTTGATCACCCGTCTGACCACCGTGGCGCTGGACAATCCCGGCCAGCGCATGAGCGAAGTGGTGGCCGACCAGTTGCTGTCGGTGGAACTGGTGCCGCAGGGCGTGCTGTTCCAGGTACAGCCGCGCCAGTAGCCGCCGTTAGGCCCTTGGTCAGATGCTGACGCCAGACAATATTTCCCGGCATCAAAAACCTGCATCGTCCCCTTGGCCGCGCATGTGCAAGCAACATGAAATGCCGCCTTTGCCCCGCCTGTTTCGCGGATTAAAGCGGCGCCCGGCAGTATAGATTCGGTACCGAGTGTTTTTCCGCATTACCGAAAACAGGCCGACCACAAGGCCAGCGGTAACGCAGGGCGTTGAGAATCACGTACGTCTTTTTCAACCAGGGGAATTCCAGGCGGGCGCAACATGCGCCCGCCCTGAAATCGGGGCTGCAACGCTTGGGAAAGAAGCAGCGCAGCTTTCATCAAAAAAAGGCTAAGGTCAGCGCTGGTAGCGCCGGCCCGACCAGGCAACGGGGGCTTGCATGCGCAAAAATCTACCAATCACCACCAACGAACGGCTGCTGGAGGATGGCAAGTCCATCGTCTCCAAGACCGATCTCCAGGGCAACATTCTCTACGTCAATCCCTACTTCATCGAGATCAGCGGCTTCGAGGAAGAAGAACTGATCGGCGCGCCGCAGAACATCGTGCGCCATCCGGAGATGCCGCGCGAAGCCTTCGCCGACATGTGGGCCACGCTCAAGGAAGGCCTGCCCTGGAACGGCCTGGTCAAGAACCGCTGCAAGAATGGCGACTACTACTGGGTCCAGGCCAATGTCACGCCGGTGCGCGAGAATGGCCGCGCCGTGGGTTACATGTCGGTGCGCACGCGCCCCTCGCGCGAACAGGTGCAGGCTGCCGAGGCAGCCTATCGCAAGTTTTCCGCAGGCCAGGCGCGCGGTCTGCGCGTGCATCGCGGGGCCGTGGTGCGCACCGGCCTGTCGGGCTGGCTGCAGGGCTTGCGCGAGATGCCGGTGGCGCGCCGGCTGGGCTGGACGATGGGCGTGCTGACCCTGATGTTCATCCTGGGTGGCGCGGTGGCGGGCAATGCCGTCATGAACGCCGGTGGGAGCCCCTACGCGGTCTGGCTGGGAACGGCGGCGGGCGCGCTATTGCTGCTGGCCTCATGGGCCATGCTGCACGCCAGTATCGTGGCGCCGCTACAAAGAGCCATCAAGGCCGTGCATGGCCTGGCCGGCGGTGACCTCGATTCACACATCGATACCACCGCACGCGGCGACATGGGATTGCTGCTGCAGGCGCTGCAGCAGCTCAACGTCAACCTGCGCGCCATCATCGGCGACGTGCGCCGCAACGTCGAATCGATGACCATCTCCACCGGTGAGATCGCCAACGGCAACATGGACCTCTCTGGACGCACCGAAGCACAGGCCTCGGCGCTGGAAGAGACCGCCTCCAGCGTCGAAGAATTCGCCGCCACCGTACGCCAGAACGCCGACTCCGCCGCCAACGCCGATCGCCAGGCGCAGTCGGCCTCGGCCATCGCGCAGCGCGGTGGAAACTCTGTACAGCGCATGGGCAAGACCATGGAAGAAATCGACGCCGCCTCGCACAAGATCGTGGACATCATTGGACTGATCGATGGCATCTCCTTCCAGACCAACATCCTGGCCCTGAACGCCGCCGTCGAAGCGGCCCGGGCCGGTGAGCAGGGACGCGGCTTCGCCGTGGTCGCCTCCGAAGTGCGCACGCTGGCGCAGCGCTCGGCGGCGGCCGCCAAGGACATCAAGGGCCTCATCGACGATTCGCGCGCCAAGGTGGAAAGCGGCAACCAGCTGGTGCGCGAAACCGCGCAGGCCATGGGCGAACTCGGCGGCGCTGTGGAAAACATGGCTGTCACCATGGCCGAGATCACGGTGGCCAGCAATGAGCAGAGCGGTGGCATCGAGCAGTTGAACCAGGCCGTCAACGCCATCGACGAAACCACCCAGCAGAACGCCGCCCTGGTGGAACAGGCTGCCGCTGCCGCCGAGAACCTGCGCGACCAGGCCGTCAAGCTGAGCCAGGCCGTGTCAGTGTTCAAGATCAGTTACGCGGTCAGCCGTGCATCGAATGTCGCGCCGGATAACAGCCTGGCCCTGCCGCCTGCCAGCCAGGAACCTCGCAAGCTGGCCTTGGCGCGATAGTGCAGAAACGGTCAACGACGCTTGATCTGCACATGAGCGTACAAAAGCAGTCCGCACCGCTTTACAGGGAATTGCAAATCTTTACCCGTTTGTGGCGGTGCGCGCCTTTTGCTTGATACCTGTGTTCCTTATGATGAACATCCGGTCGCCCATCCAAGATGGAGCGACCGGTTTCATCGTTAATTACACACAGGGGTCCATCATGAGCATCTCATCCGTCTCTTCCGGCAACAGCAGTTTCTACAACAGCGTCGTGCAACCGATCAAGAACGTCGTCTCCGAAGTCGGCGACGAAATCGGTGATGCCTATGACGCCACCGCTGATGCGGTCTCCTCTGCGGCGCACGCGGTGGCTGACAGCGTTTCCTCGGGCGTGAAGGCGATCGGCAACATCATCGACACCAGCGCCTGAGTCTGTGCAAGGGATGCCTGGCATTCCTTGCGCGCATGGCAGTCATGCAATAATCGCGGCAATCCGACTCTCCCGGCCTGCCCGGACCTGCCATGCTGCTGCACACCATCTACCTGATCGCCATCTGCGCCGAAGCCATCTCGGGCGCCCTCATGGGCATCCGCAAGGACATGGATATCTTTGGCGTCTGCCTCATCGGCACTGTCGCGGCATTGGGCGGCGGCACCGTGCGCGACATCCTGATCGGTCACTATCCGCTGGGCTGGGTGGCGCATCCCGAATACCTTGCCTTCACCATCTGTGCGGCAGTCGTCGCCGCCGTGGCGGCGCGGGCGCTGCATCATTTCAAGTCGGCCTTTCTGGTGGTCGATGCCCTGGGCCTGGTGGCCTTCACCGTCATCGGCTGCGATATCGCGCGCGGCTTTGCCGACTTCCATCCCGCCATCGTGGTGATGCTGGGCATGGTCACCGGGGTCTTTGGCGGCCTCCTGCGCGATGTGCTCTGCAATGAAATCCCGCTGGTGCTGCGCCGGGAAATCTATGCCAGCGTCTCGCTGCTGACCGGCGCGACCTATGTGGGCGTGCTGCATCTGCAGGTCGATCCGCGTATCGCCACGCTGAGCTCGCTGCTGCTGGGTTTTGCAGTACGCCTGCTGGCCATCCGCTTCCATTGGGAGTTGCCGCGCATGGACAAGGAGCGCGTGCGCGGTTTCGACTGAGCAGCATGCAAGAAGGGGACTGCGCCACTTCTATTTCCAGGTGCGCCATCAAATTTGATTGATGGCACATCTTTCTTCCGCCTGCGATTTTGACCTAGGACATAATCCATTTTGTCTTAGAATATCAGCCGAAGTCATCCCATCCACCTTCTGCTGGTGAGCATCCCATGAAAGAAGCCATTGCGCTGCGCCACGTCCATTTCGAAGATGTCGGCATACTTGATTCCCTCCTCGCATCACGCGGCTACCAGCTGCGCTATATCGACGCCACCATCGAGAAACCGGATACGGCAGCTGCCGAACAGGCAGATCTGCTGATCGTTCTCGGCGGTCCCATCGGCGCCTATGACGAGGCCCTGCATCCCTTCCTCGTCAGGGAGCTCGACCTCATCACCCGCCGCCTGCAGCAGCAGCGGCCTATCCTGGGCATCTGCCTGGGGGCGCAGCTGATCGCCCGGGCGCTGGGGGCGGCGGTGGCGCCAATGGGGCTCAAGGAGATCGGCTATGCACCGCTCGACCTGAGCACGGAAGGCCGGCTCTCGCCCCTGGCCGCGCTGGAGGGGCAGCCCGTACTGCATTGGCACGGAGACCAGTTCGATATTCCGCCCGGCGCCACCTGCCTGGCCAGTACGACGGTGTGTCCGCATCAGGCATTCTCGCTGGGCGCCCATGTCCTGGCGCTGCAATTCCATCTGGAGGCCGATGCTGCGCGTATCGACCAATGGCTGGTCGGCCATGCCTGCGAGCTCGGCCAGGCCGGCATCGATCCCCGCCAGTTGCGCGAACAGGCGAAGCGTTTCGGTGCTGATCTACGCAGCGCGGCGCACGCGGTCATGTCGAGCTGGCTGGATAAGCTGGAAGCATCCCGGCGCCCAATCTCCTGAGAACTTCGCCTCCATGAAAATCCACGGCAAGACCGCAGCAGAAATCTTCGAGTGCGTGCGCACCCTGGTCCAGACCCAGCGCCTGCTTCCCGGACAGCTATTGCCTCCGGTGCGCGAGCTGGCCGAGCAGCTTGGCGTGAATCGCAATACCGTGGCAGCGGCCTACCGCCGCCTGTCCACGGCGGGCATCGCCAGCACGCAGCGCCGGCTGGGAACGAGCATCCGCAGCTTGCCTGCCCCTGGAGAGCAGGAAGGCAGCCAGCCGGGCACGGCGCTCATCGACCTCGCCCACGGCAATCCCGATCCGCGCTGGCTGCCTGATCTGGCCGCGCTCTGGCGGGGCCGGTCGTATCAGCCACGGCTGTATGGAGCCGATACGGTCAATCCTGCGCTGGCCAACTACATCGCCCAGTGGTGTGGCCCGGATTGTCCTGCGGGATTCGAGGTCGATCTGGCGCACGGCGCGGTCGATGCGATCGAACGCCTGCTCGTTGCCCATCTTCGTCCCGGCGACAAGGTGGCCGTGGAGAACCCCTGCTTTCTTGCCAGCATCAATCTGATCCGGTCCTCGGGACTGGAGTCCGTCGGTGTGAGCGTCGATGCCGAGGGCATGCGGGTGGACGAACTGCGCTCAGCGCTGGCCAAGGGCGTACAAGCCGTGATCCTGACACCGCGCGCGCACAATCCCACCGGCTGCGCGCTGAGCGCAGCGCGCGCGCAGGCGCTACGACGGCTGCTGGAAAAACATCCGCATGTGCTGGTGATCGTGGATGATCACTTCGCCCTGACCTCCACGGTGCGATATCACTCCGTCATTCCTGCGGCTGCGCCGCGCTGGGCGCTGGTGCGCTCGTTTTCCAAGGCGCTGGGCCCGGACCTGCGGGTGGCGGCAGTGGCAAGCGACACCACCACCTCGCAACTGCTGCGTACACGCCTGAGTCCTGGCGGCAGCTGGGTCAGTCATTTCCTCCAGGACAGCATCGAGTCGGCCTTGGGCAGACCGGATACTGCCAGGTTGATACAACAAGCGCGTGCCGACTACGCGGCGCGGCGTGAACGGCTGGAACGAGCGCTGCACAAGGAGGGTATCGCATGCGCCACCGGCGGCGATGGCCTCAATCTGTGGATCGCGCTACCCGACGATGACCAGGCCGTTGCCCTGTCGATGGCGCGCCTGGGATGGCTGTTGCGGCACGGCGAAGCCTTTTCCGTGCAGCAGCGCGTGCACGGTTTGCGTATCACCCTTTCGGCGCTGGAGGCTGACGCCGCCGACAAGCTCGCTGCCGATCTGCGACGCAGCCTGCGCTGAATGCAGCGCTGATTCAGCGGGCCAGCGCCCTGGAACACCCTGCGGCGTCAGCGTTCGGGTGACGGCCAATAATGGGAATCCGGCAAGGCGCGGGCGCCGAAGAGCGCCTGTCCCACGCGTACCACGGTGGCGCCCTCTTCGATGGCGACCTCGTAGTCACCCGACATGCCCATGGAAAGTTCATCGAGCTGCGCGCCTGCCGGCACGTCCTGCCGCAGGCGTTCGCGCAGGTTTCGCAACAGGCTGAAGCAGGGCCTGACCTGCGCCGGGTCGGGCGAAAACACGGCCAGCGTCATCAACCCGCGCAGGCGCAGCGCCGGATAGGCCTGCAATTGGCGCAGGAATGGCGCCACCTCCTCGGGCGCCAGACCATACTTGCTCGGTTCGCCGGAGGTATTGACCTGGACGAAGACATCCAGCCCCCGTCCTTCCTGCTGCAGGCGGCGCTCCAGCGCCTCCGCTACACGCAGGCTGTCCAGCGCCTGGAACTCGGCGGCGAAGCGCGCGACCAGCTTGGCCTTGTTGGTTTGCAGATGGCCGATCACCGACCATTGCAGTGCGCTCAGGTCTTGCGTCGCTTCCCATTTGTGGCAGGCTTCCTGCGGCTTGTTTTCACCGAGCAGGCGACAGCCGGCGGCATAGGCGAGACGGATGCTGGACTCCGGCTTGGTCTTGCTCACCGGCAGCAGCCGCACGCTGGCGGCAGGACGCCCTGCGCGTTCGCATGCCGCAGCAATGCGCCTGTGCACTGCCGCCAGGTTGGCGCGAAATTCATCCAACGACGCTGCTGCCGGCCAGCGACCGTGCATGTCATGACGGATTGCGGTGCTCTCGTCTTCAGGGAATTGCGAATCGCTCATGATGACCTCATCCATTCCGTACTTTGTCCTAGGACAAAATATAGCACAGTGGTGTGGCCGGACCATTGGCAGGACCATTGGCAGGACGTCATCGACCGCAGCGGTGATGGCTAGGCGCTTTGTGCACTTTGTGCAAGCTGCGCCCCAGAACGCAAAAAGCCCGCCTTGGATCAGGCGGGCCGTTCATTGATTACACTGGATTGGCCCAGGCCCACGCTATCTGCGCAGTGCCGCTGGCCTGACGTACCCGGCCTATCTGGACGGTGCCGTCGTCATGCAGTTGTTCGTTTTATTGTCCTGCCGCCGTTGTGTTGACGGGGGGAGCGACACTGGTGACGAACCATAATTAACTATTTGCTACACGGGACAAACCCGTGAGCGGCTGGCTTGCACACTCCCTGCTGCATGCCCGCGCTATCTGCACGGCCACATGCGGCCTGGCGGCTACCTGCCGCGTCCGGCGTGCCGGAAGAATCCCGACGCACGCAAGACTCGCCTCACCTTCCTTGTCCAGAATGACCGGCCCTTGCTATCTGCAAGATGACAGTCTGCGGCTGACCGTCTGGAACAGGTCGGTGAGGCTTGTTGCTGCCTGCCTGCGTGCTGGAGCGTATGGAATTCCAGCACACTGCCAGGCAAGGGCAGCGAGGATGTTCGGTAGCTTAGGCGATGACCTTGATGTTGGTCGCCTTCTCGCCCTTCGGACCCACGCCGCGGTCGAAGGACACGCGCTGGTTTTCCGACAGGCTGCGGAAGCCGTTGGACTGGATGTCCTGGAAGTGGGCGAAGACGTCTGCGCCACCTGCATCAGGGGTGATGAAACCGAAGCCCTTGGCATCGTTGAACCACTTGACTACGCCGGTTTGACCGCTCATGTTTATTTCCTTTGAAACGTGTTGAGGCAACATGCCTGGAGGGCACTTGAGACCAAGAACTGAAACCGAAGGAAAGAAAACAGAACGACCGAGGAGGGAACGACAGTCAGGCGGAATTGGAACCAACAAGAATACAACTTGATGCAAGTACAAACCGAATTATACACCACCACAAACAAGATGGCGAAAATTAGTGACTTTTGTGTGGCATTTCGTCCAATCTCGCCTCTAGCAGGGGCCAGGGCGCAGGCAGGGCGGGCTTAACCGCTTTTTCACCTTCGGCGTAACTGCGGCCAAGTCATCAATACGGTATATTGCTTGCAGCAAAAGACCGGGTCCTGTTTTGCACAGGTTGGGGCGGCAAACGGAACAACGGTTTACCAGCAAGTCCACCTGTCCTTGCCTGTCCTTACCTATCCATGCCACTGTTCAGACGTTCTCCGCGCTCGTCCTTGCACGCCCCTTCCCGTGATCTGCGCAGCACTGGCCTGCCGGTCAGGTTCGGCATTTCTGCGCTGGTAATGGCAGGCATGATCCTGCTGGCCGTGGTGCTGGTGACGGTGGGCTGGTGGGGTGCGCGCCAGGTCTTGCTGGACATGGCCGAACGTTCGGCCCAGGACGCCGGGCGCATCATGACCGAGCGCTCGCGCCGCATCATCGACCCCGCCGTGGCGACGCTGCGCCAGCTGGCCTTTGATCCCATCACAGAGACCAAGGACCTGGATACGCGCCTCACCCGCATCGCGGCGTTTTCGGCGGACATGGTGGCCAATCCCCTGGTGTCGGCCGTCTACGTAGGCTATTCCAATGGCGACTTCCTGCTGGTGCGGGCCTTGCGCGGGGCCGAGCAGCGTAGCTTCTTCAGCGCTCCCGAGGCGGCGCGCTTTCTGGTGCAGAGCATCACCCGCAGCGCCAGCGGGCAGGAGCACGGACAGTATCGTTTCTATGACGACGACCTGAGGCTGCTCTCGCTGCGCGAGCAACCCGACTATCACTTCGATCCGCGCACCCGCCCGTGGTACGCCAGCGCCAACCGCGCACTGATGCCTTCGATCTCTGCGCCCTACGTCTTCTTCACCACCCGCCAGATCGGCATCAGCCTGTCGCAGCGCGCCCATGCCAGCGACGCCGTGGTGGCCATCGACATGACCCTCGACGATCTTGCCACCAGCCTGGGCAATCTGCGCCTTACGCCCCACAGCGAACTGGCGTTGGTGGACGATGCCGGCAAGGTCATCGCCTATAGCGACATGAGCCGGGTGCTGGAACAGGACGGTGACAGCTTCCGGTTCCGCTCGCTGGACGAGCTCAACGTCCCGACCCTGTCACGGCTGTCCGCGCGTGCACGCCGCGACGAAACCAATGCGCTCTATCACGTCGATGGCCAGGAATGGCTGGGGCTGTCGCTGCCCTTCAATGTCATCGACGACCATCCCCTGCATCTGCTCATTGCCGCGCCCGGTGGCGAGCTGCTGGGCCAGCTCGAACGCAATCGCAAGACCATGGTGCTCATCGCCCTGTTCCTGGTGATCGCCTTCCTGCCGCTGGGCTGGTGGGCCGGCCGCGCCATCGGCCGCAGCATGGAGCGGCTGGCCGCGCGCGCCCGGCGCATGTCGCGCTTCGACTTCCGCAAGCAGGGCAAGACCTCCAGCATGCTGCGCGAGGTCAACATGCTCACCGAGATGGTGGACAACGTCAGCCTGACCGTGGAAGCCTTCCTCGACATCAGCGCCATCCTCAGTACCGAGACGCATGTGGAGCAGATGCTGCAACAGGTGCTGGAGAAATTCGTACAGGCTACCCGCTGCCAGGCTGGCGCGGTCTATCTGTGGCAGAGCGAGGGCCGCACGATGCAGCGCGCCGCCTGGTACGGCGCTGGCCATGATCTGGCCGAGTCCTTTGGTCATGACGGCGAGTCGTCCCCCTCCACCAGCACGCGCGCGCTGCCCGATGGCAGCTTGTGGGTAGAGCTGGACCTGCGCGGACGCAATGGTGCGCTGGAGGGCTTGCTGGTGCTGGTGCATGCGCACGACATCGCGCACGGCGATCCGCGTTTCCTGGCCTTTGCCCGCAGGCTGTCGGGGATGCTGGCCGTGGCCATTGAAACGCGCCAGTTGATCGCCTCGCAGAAGGCGCTGCTGGAGTCCCTGATCCGCTTGATGGCCGACGCCATCGACGCCAAGAGTCCCTACACCGGCGGCCATTGCGAGCGCGTGCCGCATCTGGCGATCATGCTGGTGGAGCGACTGGCGCAGGAGCGCGAAGGCCCGTATGCCGGCTTCAGCCTGACTGAAGACGAACGCTATGCCTTCCGGCTGGCCGCCCTGCTGCATGACTGCGGCAAGGTCACCAGCCCCGAGCACATCGTCGACAAGGCGACCAAGCTGGAAGTGATCCACAATCGCATCCATGAAGTGCGGATGCGCTTTGAAGTCTTATGGCGCGACGCCGAGCTGGCGCTGCTGCATCAGTTGCCGCAGGCGCTAACGGAGCAGCAGGCGCAGGCGTTGGAGGCACAGCGTGCGCGGCTGCGCGAGGACTTTGCCTTCGTGGCCCAGTGCAATGTGGGCAGTGAAGCGATGTCCGAGGAAGCCAATGCGCGCCTGGCGCGCATTGCCACGCAGACCTGGGAGCGCCATTTCGATGACAGCCTTGGCCTGGCGGCAAAGGAAGCGCGCCGCCTCGCCACCACGCGCCAGGGACAGGCCGCGCCGGTCTTGCCGGTGACCGAGCCCTTGCTGGCCGATCGCCCCGAACACATCGTGCCCTGGGATGAAGAGCACCGTCCTGCGGTGGAGCGAGGCGACCCGCGCAATACCCTGGGCTTCGACATGACATTGCCGCGTTATCGGCAGAACATGGGCGAGCTGCACAATCTGGGCATCCGCCGTGGCACGCTGACACCCGAGGACCGCTTCGCCATCAACAATCACATCGTGCAGACGCTGGTGATGTTGAAGAGCCTGCCCTGGCCGGAGTCGCTCAAGAGCGTGCCGGACACGGCGGCCAATCACCACGAGAAGATGGATGGCACCGGCTACCCGCGTCGGCTCAAGGCCAGCGAGCTGCCCTTGCAGGACAGGGTGATGGCGCTGGCCGATGTATTCGAAGCGCTGACCGCTGCGGACCGGCCCTACAAGCCGGCCAAGACGCTCTCCGAGTCGCTGCGCATCATGGCCAATATGTGCCGGGAGCGGCATCTGGATACGGAGTTGTTCCGCTATTTCCTGCACAGCCGCTTGTGGGAGGTGTATGCAGGGGAGTTGCTCAAGGAGGGGCAGATTGATGCGGTGGATATTGTCGAGATCGAGGCGCTGACCGGAACCGCTGCTTCCTGACCGGCGCAGCACCGCTACTTGCTCCGCGACCACCGCTCACGTATGCAGATGACTGCATCCCATAGGCTGGCCGACCAGTTCGCCGATGGCCTGTGCCAGGCGCATCGTGCTGTCCTGATCCATTCCTTGCAGCCGGATCATCCGGAATCCAAACCCGAGGCTGTATTGCCAGTCCAGATCCAGCAGGTAATAGTTCTGGCCGGTCTGTTCGCAATACCACTGCGCGCCGGGATCCTCGAAGGCCGCAGCGATGAAATCGACATGGGTCTCGAAGGGAGGCAGCGCCTCCAATGGCTCATCGCTGCCGGGCAGGCAAGGCGGCTCAAGATTCTCGCCGACGCACACCGACGGATGCGGGCCATCATAGGCCAGCAGAGTGAGGTGGAAGCGGCCGGGAGCTTCCTCGTAGTATCGCGCCCCTTCTTCGCTCAGCAGCGCCAGCGCTGCGGGTCCGAGTTTGTAGGCCGGGCTGTGCCAGGTGCAGTGGTCCGACTCTTCCTTGATCAGAGGACAGATGTCGTGATGCGCCAGCAGTTGCAGCGTCTCGGCCATGGTCATGTCATCGCGGATGGGCAAGCCCTCGGGCAACGCGCCCGCGCCAACGTAATCACGCAGCACGTCACCGGTGGTCTGCGCTCCCTCACGCCATACCAGTTGGCAATCCAATGCCTGGCACAGCCAGTGGCGCAGCTCATTGAGCGCCCAGGCAGGTACGTCGCTGCCGCGCGGTGAAATGACAAAGCCCTTTTCCAGCAACAGCGCGTCGAGCGCTGGCCAGTCGGGCGGCGGCAGGTGGGGCTGGAGCGGGAAGATGTATTGTTCGTGCAGGGACATGGTGACGGCCTCCGATGGCTGAACCAGGGAAATGACGAGGAGATAGACTGGGGTGTCGTTGTTCAGTTCAGCCGGTGAATGCGTTGGGCAGGGTCCTGGGAGTAAGATAGGGTCCACCAGCCAACCATCCCCAGCAGGAGCCAGGCATCATGAGCGAGCGTCGCGTTCCCCCTGTCAGTCCAGTCCGTGGCATCCGGCCGCTGTCGGAGGTTAGCGTCAAGAGGACTTATTTCCGGCAATTGAATCAATGGCGGAAGATGTCGGAGAAATATGCCAAGGAGAGGAAGGCGAGAGAGGCTGAGGACAAGGATAAATGAGCTGGGAACTGGATTTGCTCAAGATCAATTAGCAAATTGGGCAACTCCTCGGTGAAATCCGTCGTCCGATCTCGCCCTGCCGTACCCAGCCTCAGGTTTGCCCGGGCGGTACAATCCCGCGTAAAATACCGGCTCTCGCGGGTGTAGCTCAATGGTAGAGCAGAAGCTTCCCAAGCTTAAGACGAGGGTTCGATCCCCTTCACCCGCTCCAGCTCGCATGCCTGCGACCGCTTCCAGCCCTGCCTGGCAAGATGCTTCCAGGCCGCTCCTCACCGTTTCTCGAGTCATCCATGTCTGAAAACAAATCCGGCAAGCCGCTGTTCTATGATCCCAGCGAGCGTCGCATCCGTAGTTTCGTTACCCGCGCCGGGCGCGTGTCGGTCGCGCAAGGGCGCGCGCTGGAAGAACTGGGGCCGCGCTTCCTGCTGCCCTACGACAAGGCGCCGCTGGACCTGGAAGCAGCCTTCGGACGCAAGGCGCCGACCATCCTCGAGATCGGTTTTGGCATGGGGGAGACCAGCGCCAAGATTTCCGCGCTGATGCCGGAAAAGAATTTCATCGGAGTGGAAGTGCATACCCCTGGCGTAGGCAGCTACCTGAAACTGATCGGCGAAGGCCATCTGGAAAACGTGCGCATCATCCAGCACGATGCCGTGGAAGTGCTGACCAACATGATCGCGCCCGATACGCTGGCTGGCGTGCATGTGTTCTTTCCCGATCCGTGGCACAAGGCGCGCCATAACAAGCGTCGCCTGATCCAGAGCCCGCTGGTGCAGCTGATCAGCTCGCGCCTGGCGCCGGGTGGCTATCTCCACTGCGCCACCGACTGGGAAGAATATGCGATCCAGATGCTGGACGTGCTGTCGGCCGAGCCGACGCTGAAGAATACGGCGACCGATCCGTCCGGTTATGTGCCACGTCCGGAATACCGCGATACCACCAAGTTCGAAAACCGCGGCCTGCGTCTGGGGCACGGGGTGTGGGACCTGGTGTTCGAGAAGCGCGCCTGACGCCGGTCGCTCTCGTCCTCACGTCAAAACGGCATGCCCCCTGCGGGACATGCCGTTTTTTCATGGGCGATGCAATGAGGATGGTGCAGAAAACGTCAGGCGCGCCTATCAGGACTGCGCGGATTGCATCTCGGCAATCAGGGCGATGATCTGGGCGCCATAGGTCTCCAGCTTCTTCTCGCCCACGCCGGTGACATGGCGCAGCTCGTCCAGCGACTGCGGGCGGGCCTTGGCGATCTCGCGCATGGTGGCGTCGTGGAAGATCACGTAGGCCGGGACGTTGTGGGCGCGCGCGGTTTCCACGCGCCACCAGCGCAGCTTTTCGAACAGGGCCTGCTCGTCGGTGGACAGATCGGTCTCGACGAAGCTGGAACGCTGCGAACTGCGCTTGGCCTTCTCGGGCTTCTGGTAGCGGCGCAGTTGTACGGCCTGCTCGCCGCGCAAGACCGGGCGGGCGGCTTCGGTGAGCTTCAAGGCGCTGTAGTTGTCGGCGTCCACCGTAAGCAGGCCCAGCGCGATCACCTGGCGCAGGATGGCGCGCCATTCGGCTTCGCCGCGATCGCTGCCGACCCCGAAGACGGAAAGCTGGTCATGCCGCCACTGCTTGACGCGCTCGCCGTCGATGCCGCGCAGAACCTCGATCACATGGCCGGGGGCAAAGCGCTGCTCGACCCGGTAGACGGTGGAGAGCAGCTTCTGCACTTCGACGGTGGCGTCGAAGGAGACCGGCGGGGTGAGGCAGGTGTCGCAATTGCCGCAGGGGGCGGACTTCTCGCCGAAGTAATCCAGCAGATGGACACGCCGGCAATGCAGGGTTTCGCACAGCGCCAGCATGGCGTTGAGCTTGGCGCCGAGGACGCGCTTGAAGGTCTCGTCGGCGTCGGATTCGTCGATCATGCGGCGCTGCTGCACCACGTCCTGCAGGCCGTAGGCCATCCAGGCATTGGCGGGCAGGCCGTCGCGGCCGGCGCGGCCGGTCTCCTGGTAATAGCCTTCGACGCTCTTGGGCAGGTCGAGGTGGCAGACGAAACGCACGTCGGGCTTGTCGATGCCCATGCCGAAGGCAATGGTGGCGACCATCACGATCTTGTCTTCCCGCAGGAAGCGCGCCTGGTTGGCGGTGCGCTGGGCATAGTCCATGCCGGCGTGATAGGCGAGCGCATTGATGCCTTCACTGCGCAGGAAGTCGGCGGTCTCCTCGACCTTCTTGCGGGAGAGGCAATAGACGATGCCGGCGTCTTCGGGATGTTCGCTCTTGATGAAGTCCAGCAGCTGCTTGCGGCCATTGGCCTTTTCGACGATCTGGTAGCGGATGTTGGGGCGGTCGAAGGACGAGACGAACTGGCGCGCATCTTCCAGCTGCAGGCGATGGATGATCTCTTCGCGGGTCTGCTGGTCGGCCGTGGCGGTCAGGGCGATGCGTGGCACCTGGGGGAAACGCTCGTGCAGCACCGACAGCTTGATGTATTCCGGGCGGAAATCGTGGCCCCATTGCGAGACGCAGTGCGCTTCGTCGATGGCGAAGAGCGAAATGCGCGCCGACTCCAGCAGCTCCAGGCAGCGCGGCGTCATCAGGCGCTCGGGGGCGACGTAGAGCAGGTCGAGGTCGCCTTGGCGCAGGCGGCGTTCGATCTGCATGGCTTCGTCGAAGCTCTGGGTGGAGTTGAGGAAGGCGGCGCGCACGCCCACTTCATCGAGGGCGTCGACCTGATCCTGCATCAGCGCGATCAGCGGCGAGATCACCACGCCCGTGCCTTGGCGCAGCAGGGCCGGGACCTGGTAGCACAGCGACTTGCCGCCGCCGGTGGGCATGAGCACCAGGGCGTCGCCGCCGCCGGCGACGTGCTGGACGATCTCGCCCTGGTGGCCACGGAAGGAGGAATAGCCGAACACCGTCTCCAGCACGTGCAGAGCGCGTTCTTGCGGAGGGGCGCCGGCGGGCAGGGAATCGAAGTCGACCATGGAAGAAGAGCCTTGATGCTGTGTGCAGCGAAGGCGCTATTTTATTGCAGCCAGCCCTGCGCCACCGCAACCAGCAAAAAAGCACCGAGAACAGCTCGATAGACAATGAAGGGCCATGTCGAGAAACGCTCCAGGAATTTCATCAATCCCCAGATCGCGGCAAAGGCCGACACGCTCGCCACCAGCAGCCCGAACAGCAGTACGCCCCAGGCTTCCAGCGGGATATGCGCATGCAGCAGCACGGCCAGTTCCTTCAGGCCAGCCAGGGCGATGGCGGGCAAACCCAACAGGAAGGAAAAGCGGGCCGCCTCTTCGCGGCGGAAGTTGAGGAACAGCGCGGCGGTGAGCGTGGAACCCGAGCGCGAAACGCCCGGAATGAGCGCCCCCACCTGGGCCAGCCCGACAATGAGGGCATCGCGCAGGCGCATCTGGTCGACGCTGCGGCGGTGGCGGCAGACCATCTCGGAGATGGCCAGCAGGATGGCCATGCCCACGCAGGACCAGCCGATCACGGTGAGGCTGCGCAGCGGGGAGCCGCAGGCGTTGAGCACGTGCGACAGCGACAGGCCGGCGATGCCGATGGGAATGGTGGCCAGGATGATGGCCACGGCCAGCCGGAACATGGGATCGTTGAAGTCGCGCCGGCGCCAGGCGGCCAGACTGCCCCCCGTAACGGCGCTGACATCGCGCCGGAAGTAGCTGATCACAGCGGCCAGCGCGGCCAGCTGCATGGCGGCCGAGAAGGCCGAGCCGGGATCATGCCAGCCCAGCAGGGCCGGCACGATGCGCATGTGGGCGGTGGAGGAAATGGGCAGCAGTTCGGTGATGCCCTGGACGATGCCCAACAGACCGATCTGGGCGTAACTGAGGGAGGCGAAGCCGATATCGAGACCGGCGCTGCAAACATTGGCCATGGGGATGTGCTCTGGATGGGATTGGCGAGGATGGATGGTTCCGAGGAACCGCCGTCGGCAGCGAGGCCGGCGGCGGGGTGCTGCAGTGTAGCGCGGCAGGGTTGCCGCTGGCTGACAAATGGCTGAATACCGGGCTGGATTACTCGACCCAGGCCACCACGCCAGTGTAGGCCGTGACCAGCACGATGATGCCGAAGATGATGCGATACCACGCGAAGACGGTGAAGTCGTGCGAGCTGATGTAGCGCAGCAGCCAGCGCACGCACAGGAAGGCCGAGACGAAGGCGGCCACGGTGCCCACGGTAAACAGCGGCACATCGGCAGCCGACAGCAGCGCGCGCTCCTTGTAGAGCGAGTAGATGGTGGCGGCAAACAGCGTCGGGATGGCCAGGAAGAAGGAGAATTCGGTGGCCGCCTTGCGCGACAGGCCGAACATCATGCCGCCGATGATGGTGGCACCCGAGCGGCTGGTGCCGGGGATCAGGGCGAAGGCCTGGGCGATGCCGACCTTGAGGGCGTCCAGCGGGGTCATGTCATCGACCGTTTCCACGCGTGCCGAGGCCATGCTCATGCGGTCCTTGTTGCGGCGTTCCACCCACAGGATGATGAGACCGCCGACGATGAAGGCAATGGCCACCGAGACCGGGTTGAACAGCACTTCCTTGATGCGGCGGCTGAACAGGAAGCCCAGGATGGCGGCCGGCAGGAAGGCGATGATCAGGTTGACGATCAGGCGCTGGGCCTTGCGGTCGGTGAACATGCCGGTCAGCACGGTAGCGATGCGCACGCGGTATTCCCAGCAGACGGCCAGGATGGCGCCGGCCTGGATGACGATTTCGAAGACGTCGGCCTTTTCCTTGGAGAGATCAGGGCCGGTGAATTGCAGCAGGCTGTTGGCCAGGATCAGGTGGCCGGTGGAGGAAATGGGCAGGAATTCGGTCAGGCCTTCGACGATGCCCATGATGAGCGCCTTGAGCGCGAGGAGAGTATCCATACGG